>Ga0308157_10001745_pt1 | contig 41105 bp, 30 predicted proteins | sample PhyBR1_FD_201035 | JGI IMG/M metagenome (GOLD analysis project Ga0308157, IMG submission 201035) | Phyllosphere microbial communities from UC Gill Tract Community Farm, Albany, California, United States - DLSLB.R1 | ecosystem: Host-associated > Plants > Phyllosphere > Unclassified | place: USA... | reverse complement strand
ACATGGCGGGCCAGAGGTAATTGCCCTTGAGCCGCAGAATCAGCTCAAACATGTGCTCGTACGCCCCGTGGTTGACGCCGCCAAACTTCTCCTTGGCCCAGCCCGAAAACGCCGGCGCTTCGTCGTTAATGAAGATGCCGCGGTACTTCACCTGCGGCTCCCCTAGCGAGTGGCGGCCGGCGGCTACGTAGAGGTTATTCTGGTGCGGCGTCGGCACGTCGGCCCACCAGTACCAGGGCGACACGCCCATCTGCTGCGAGAGGTCATAGAGGCCGTAGATAGTGCCGCGCTTGTCGCTGCCCGCCACTACCAGCGCGCTCGCCACGCCCGGCATGGGGTTGGCAATGGTCTGCACCACAAAGGTTTCCCAACGCCCGGCCAAGTTGCTCACATCCAACTTGCCGGCTTGCACCAGGCCATCAATCAGCGGGCTGTGGCCCACCGTGCCGATGAGCACCACCGGCTGCCGGCTCTGGGGCTTATCGGTGAGGAAGCTGGGCTCGCGGCCCGTCACGCGGTTGATGTCGGCCTGCACATCACGGATGGTGCGCAATACGCCCGGCCAGTCGCTTTCGCTGGCGTAGAGCGTGGCGGCCGTGCCGCCCGCCACCAGCGGAAAGCTGCCGGTCGTTTTTTTGGCCGAAATGTAGTGGGTAGTGAGCGGCGGGGCGGGTTGCTGCGCCACTGCCAGGGTAGGCAGCAAGAACAGCAGAGCAACGCGGCGAAAGTTGGTTATCATGGCTTTTATACTTAATTATAATTCAACGGCAGCCCCACCCCCGGCCCCCCTCTGCGGGGGAGGGGCTGCCAGGGCTTTAAAACTTCACCACCTCGTAGTAAGCCGGCTTGGGCTTGAAATTCTCGTCAAACAGCAGCGGGTGGTTTTTGCGCCCCGCTACGGGGTAGGTATCGAGCCAGGAATAATGGTCGGAGATGTTCCAGAACGTGACGCCCGTGAGGCGGCCGGCCTTGGCTTCGTCGCGGAAGACCTTGAAAAACAGCTTATACTGGGCGCTTTGCCTGGCCTGCATCTCGGGCGTGTAGGCGTCCGGCTCGTCGGGGCGCTTGGCGCGGCGGTCCTTCTCCCAAGGGTACACCGACACGTCCAGTTCGGTCACCTGCACCTTGAGGCCCAGCGAGGCAAAGCGCTCGATGGTGGTGCGTAGTTCCTGCTCGGTAGGCTCGACCAGCGACCAGTGGCCCTGCAAACCCACCGCGTCGATGGGCACCTTGGCATCCTTCAGCTTCTTGAGCAGCTGGTAGATGCGCTCCATCTTCTCAGGGCGCTCGGTGTTGTAGTCATTGTAAAACAGCACCGCGCTAGAGTCGGCGGCGTGGGCGTAGCGGAAGGCTTCGGCGATGAAGTCTTCGCCGCAGATTTTATACCAGTCCGAGTTGCGCAGGAACTCCTGCGGGTTGTCGGCAATGGCCTCGTTCACCACATCCCAGGCGTAGATTTTGCCCTTGTAACGCTTCACCACGGCGTCGATATGGTCGTGCAGACGCTTGAGCAGGCGCACTTTACTGACCTGGCTACCGTCGGGATTCTTGAAAATCCACTTCGGCGTTTGCTCGTGCCAGCACAGGTTGTGGCCGCGCACCTTCAGCTTGTGCGCCTGGGCAAAGTCCACGATGGCATCGGCCGGGCCCCAGTTGTAGCGGGTTGAGTCGGGGTGAATGGGCCCCATCTTCATGTCGTTCTCCGGCGTCAGGCTGTTGAACTGCTGCAGAATGAGCGCCACCTCGGCCGGGTTTTGCAGCGCGCGCGGCGACACGGCCACGCCCACCGGGAAGTAGTCTTTGTAATAGTCCTTGAGGCCTTTTTCGGCGGGCGGGCGTTGGCGGGCGGTGAGGCCTGCGGCCCCGAGCAGGCTAGCCAGGGCTAGCGCGTACAGGTTTACTTTTTTCATAATTGCAGAATGCTTGTGGAAAGACGAAAACTATAAGTTGGCTGAAAACAAAAATGCCCGCAACTACTTGGCGCAGCAACCACTAGGGCTACTATGTCAAGTAGTTACGGGCACGCTTATACGAACCGCAATCAAGTAAAAACCAGCTAGCCCGGCAAAGGCTAGCCAGTGGCGGCGACCCGCGGGCCGCCGAAAAAAGGGAGTTACAGACACAAGCGGGGTTGGTTGCGGGTGGTCGGGTATCGGGATGCGGGGCCGCATCGGCGACACGCGCAGCAGCCAGCTACCTGGCCACCCGCAACGCGCCGCTTAGTTGCCCTTGGCTACTATCTGCTTTTTCTCTTCTTCCTGGCCTTCGTCTTCGGGGTGGCCGGCTAGCACGCCCTGGGCGCGCTTCACCACGTTCTCCACCGTGAAGCCGAATTTCTCGAACAGCTCCTCGGCCGGGGCCGACTCGCCGAAGCGGTTCATGGCAATGATGCCGCCCTCGTCGGTGGTGTACTTATGCCAGCCAATGGGCGAGCCAGCCTCGATGGCCAGACGCTTCTTGACATCCTTCGGCAGCACCTGCTCGCGGTAGGCTTTATCTTGGTGCTCAAATAGTTCCCAGCTCGGCATGCTCACCACGCGGGTAGGTGTACCGGCTTTTTCCAGCTCTACCTGAGCCTTCATGGCCAGGGCTACTTCCGAACCGGTGGCGATGAGGATGAACTGCGGCTTGCCGCCTTCAGCCTCACTCAAAATGTAGGCACCCTTGCGCACACCCTCGCGGGCCGAGCCGAGCTTGCTCTGGTCGAGAATCGGCAATTTCTGGCGCGAGAAGATGAGCACGACCGGCGACTTGGGCGTGGTCATGGCAATGCGCCAAGCCTCGGTGCTTTCGTTGGCGTCGGCGGGGCGCAGCACCACGATGTTCGGGATGGTGCGCAGGGCCAGCACCTGCTCTACCGGCTGGTGCGTGGGGCCGTCTTCGCCCAGGCCAATGCTGTCGTGGGTGAACACGAACGTGGCCGTGCTCTCGGCCAGGGCCGTGAGGCGGATGGCCGCGCGCATGTAGTCGCTGAACGTGAGGAAGGTACCGCCGTAGGTGCGCACGCCGCCGTGGTGGGCCAGGCCGTTCATGGCCGCGCCCATGGCATGCTCACGCACACCCCACCAGATATTGCGGTTGGCTTTGTGGGCCGGCTGGAAGCTGTCGCTACCTGCCTTGTCCATCTCGTTGGAGCTAGCCAGGTCGGCCGAGCCGCCGAACATGAACGGCACCGTTTTCTTGATGGCGTCCAGGGCTTTGCCCGAGGCCTGACGCGTGGCCAGCTCGCCATCGGCGGGCGTGTACACGGGCAGGTTGGCATCCCAGCCTTCAGGCAGTTCGCCGGCGAAGGAGAGTTTGAACTGGTTAGCCTCGTCGGCAAACTTCTCGGCGTAGGCTGCGAAGTCGGCGTCCCACTGCTTTTGCAGCTCAGCACCACGCTGGCCGGGCTCGCGCAGGTGGTCGTACACCTCCTGCGGCACCTGGAAGGACTCTTCAGGGTCGAAGCCGTAGAACTTCTTGGTAATCTTGACATTGTCAGCCCCGAGCGGCGAGCCGTGTGACTTGTTGGTGCCCGCCAGCGGCGAGCCGAAGCCGATGATGGTACGCACGGCGATAATCGAAGGCCGGTCGGTTACCGACTGCGCCACCTTAATGGCGTTTTCGATGGCGTCGAGGTCGTTGCCGTCCGTGACGTGCTGCGTGTGCCAGTAGTAGGCATCGAAGCGCTTCATCGGGTTCTCGGTGTAGGTCAGGTTGGTGGGGCCGTCGAGCGAGATGTTGTTATCGTCGTAGAGATAAATCATCTTGTTCAGCTGCAGGTGGCCCGCCAGCGAGGCGGCCTCCGAGGCGATGCCTTCCATCAGGTCGCCGTCGCTCACCAGCACGTAGGTGTAGTGGTCCTGCACCGGCGCGTGGCCTTCCTTGTTGTAGAGGGCACCGAGGTGCGCCTCGGCCATGGCCATGCCCAGGCCGTTGGCAAAGCCCTGGCCGAGCGGGCCGGTCGTCACTTCCACGCCGGGCGTGATGTGCGACTCGGGGTGGCCGGGCGTTTTGGAGCCCATCTGGCGGAAGTTCTTCAGGTCGTCGAGGCTCAGGTCGTAGCCGTAGAGGTGCAGCAGGCTGTAGAGCAGCGCCGAGCCGTGGCCCGCCGACAGGACAAACCGGTCGCGGTTGGGCCAATGCACGTCCTTCGGGTTGAAGCGCAGGAAGCGCGACCACAGCACGTAGGCCATTGGCGCAGCCCCTAGCGGCAGGCCGGGGTGACCCGAGTTGGCTTTCTGCACCATATCCACCGATAGCAGGCGGATGGTGTTAACGCTCAATTCATCAATCGAAACGTTGTTGGGATTGGAGTTGCTCATGGGTAAGCGAAAAAGATTGGTAGCGCAAAGGAACGCGGCGCGGACGGGCCGCGCCGCGTTCCTGTACGTATTTTTCGCTAGATGTACTGATTAATGATGCTTTCGAGCCACTCTTGCTTGCCGCTGCGGGGCGTGGGCTCGCCGGTTTCGTGCGCGATGCGGCGCAGGTCTTCCAGCGTGAGGGTGCCGTTGGCAAAGTCGGCGCCGGCCCCCGAATCGAACGAGGCGTAGCGCGCGGTGCGGAACTGCTGGTAGGGCGACTTGGTGAGGATGGCATCGGCCGTGACGAGGGCCCTAGCGAAGGTGTCCATGCCGGCGATGTGGGCGATGAAGATGTCCTCCAGGTCGGTCGAGTTGCGGCGGGTTTTGGCGTCGAAGTTGATGCCGCCCGGCGAGATGCCGCCGTGCTCCAGGATGATGAGCATCGACTCGGTCAGCTCGTTCAGGTTGTTGGGGAACTGGTCGGTGTCCCAGCCGTTCTGGTAGTCGCCGCGGTTGGCATCGATGCTGCCGAGCAGGTTGGCGTCGGCGGCCACTTGCAGCTCGTGCTGGAAGGTGTGGCCCGCCAGCGTGGCGTGGTTCACTTCCAGGTTCAGCATGAAGTCTTTTTCCAGGCCGTGCTCCTTGAGGAAGCCGATGACGGTGGCGGCGTCGAAGTCGTACTGGTGCTTGGTGGGCTCGGCCGGCTTGGGCTCAATAAAGAACTTGCCGGTGAAGCCCTGCTTGCGGGCGTAGTCGCGCGAAATGCGCAGGAAGCAGGCCAGGTGCGCCTGCTCGCGCTTCATGTTCGTGTTGAGCAGGGTCATGTAGCCCTCGCGGCCACCCCAGAAGGTGTAGCCCTCGCCGCCCAGCGCAATGGTCGCGTCGATGGAATTCTTGACCTGCGTGCCGGCGTAAGCCACCACCGAGAAGTCGGGGTTGGTGCTGGCGCCGTTCATGTAGCGCGGGTTCGAAAACACGTTGGCCGTGCCCCACAGCAGCTTCACGCCGCTTTCCTGCTGCTTGGTCTTGAGGTAGTCAACTACGGTGCTCAGGTTGCTTTCGTACTCGCGCAGCGACGAGCCTTCGTCCACCAGGTCGATGTCGTGGAAGCAGTAGTAAGGCGTGCCAAGCTTGGTGAAGAACTCAAACGCGGCATCGGCCTTGTCCTTGGCGCGGCCCACGATGTCGCCCTTCTGGTCCCAGGCAAAGTTCTTGGTGCCGGGGCCGAAGGGGTCGCCGCCGGTGCCCACGAACGTGTGCCAGTAAGCGGTAGCGAAACGCAGATGCTCCTTCATGGTCTTGCCGGCCACCACGCGGTTTTCATCATACCATTTGAAAGCCAGGTGATTGTCAGACTCACGGCCTTCGTACTTAATCTTGTCGATACCTTTGAAAAACTCGGAGGTTGCCATGTTGGGAATATGGTTGGGGTAATTGGGTAATAAGAAAAGGTGAGTGGTGGCGCAGGCGGGGCGCCTCACCCCTAGCCCCTCTCCGAAAAGGAGAGGGGGACTAGCGCTAGCTTTAGCACCTAGTCTAAAATTATTGCTTTAGAGTTAGAAACTAGTTCCCCCTCTCCTTTTCGGAGAGGGGGCTAGGGGGTGAGGCGCCCACCTGCACCGCTAGGCCAGCAGCAATTCTGCCGGCCGGGTTTCGCGGGCCAGCAGTTGCTGCCAGTCGCTGTAAGCTACTTGATACTGTTCTTGCAAAGCGGGCGTGGGCTCCACGGTGCTGATGCGGGCTAGCCCGTTGAAGGCTTCTTTGGGGCTGGCGTAGATGCCGGCCCCGATGCCCGCCCCGCGCGCGGCGCCCTGGGCGGCGTCGGTGTCGTAGAGCTCCAGCGTCACGTTGCCGCAGTTCACGAAAGCCTCGCGGAACACTGGCGAGAGAAACATGTTGGCGTGGCCGGCGCGCACGGTTTGCACCTGCACCCCGGAGTTGCGCATGATGTCCATGCCGTAGTTGAGGGCGTACACGATGCCTTCCTGGGCGGCCCGAATGAGGTGCGGCTGGCCGTGCACGTTGAACTGCAAGCCGTGGAGACTCGCGGCGGCAGGCCGGTTTTCGAGGATGCGCTCGGCGCCGTTGCCAAAGGGCAGGAAAAGCAGGCCCTCCGCCCCTACCGGCGCCTCGGCGGCCAGCGCGTTCATCTGGTCGTAGGGCAGGTTGCCCACCGCTTTGCGCAGCCAGCTGTTCAGGATACCGGTGCCGTTGAGGCACATGAGCACGCCGTTTTTGGGCTGCTCGCGGGTGCTGTTGACGTGCACAAACGAGTTGACGCGCGAGCGCGGGTCGGCCGTGGTAGTTTCGTTGATGCCGTAGACCACGCCGCTGGTTCCGCCCGTGGCGGCTACCTCGCCCGCATTCAGCACGTTGAGCGAGAAGGCGTTGTTGGGCTGGTCGCCGGCGCGGTAGCTGATGGGCGTGCCGGGGGCTAGCCCCAGCGTTTGCGCAGCCTCGGCGGTGAGGCGGCCCTGAAGGGCGAAAGTATCGACTACCTCGGGCAGCAAGTCGGCACTGATGCCGTAGTAATCGAGCAACTCCTGGGCGATGGCCTGCTTTTTAAAATTCCAGAACACGCCCTCCGACAAGCCCGACACGGTGGTTTGCAGCTGGCCCGTGAGCTGGTAGGCGAGGTAGTCGCCGGGCAGCTGAATCTTGTGAATTTGGGCGTACACCTCCGGCTCGTTTTCGCGCACCCACTTCAGCTTGGAGGCCGTGAAGTTGCCGGGCGAGTTCAGGAAGGTTGAAAGGCAAAACTCCTCCCCTAGCTCCGCGAACGCCTCATTGCCGATTTCGACGGCGCGGCTGTCGCACCAGATGATGGCGGGGCGCAGCACATGGCCCGACTTATCGAGCAGCACCAGGCCGTGCATTTGGTAGGTGATGCCGATGCCGGCCAGCAGCGAGGCGTCGAAGCCGTAGCTGGCTTGCAGCTTTTTGGTGGCGTTGATGACTTCCTGCCACCAGCGCTCGGGGCGCTGCTCGGCCCAGCCGGGCTGGGGCACGGCCATCTCCATCTCGGTTTCGGGCGAGGTGGCGGCGGCCACGCAGCGCCCGGTGGCGATGTCGAGCAGGGAGGCTTTGATAGACGAGCTACCGATGTCGTAGCCGAGAAGGTATTTCATACTAAGTCACTAAGTACCGGGCTAGCCCGGCGAGGCTTAAAAATCGTCGGTGCGGAAGGTGGAGGCGGGCAAACCCTCCTTGTTGTACAGGTTGGCGCTGTCGGGGTTGTCGGCCCAGGCGTAGCGCACGGCTACCGGGGCGGCCACTTGGTCGCTGCTCACCACTACTTTATTGCCCTCAATACGGGCCTGGGCGGACACGAATTTCTTATCAGCACCCGCCACGGTGAAGCCCCCTAGCGGGCCGCCACCCTTCGCCACGAGCCCGGTGCCGGGGCTAGCGAAAGTAAGTGTGGCCTGGTAGCCGTTGATTTTCAGGCTCTGGTAAAGCGGGCCGCTGGCTACCACTTTGGCGTCGCCATAGGCTACTTTCTCGGCGGCCAGGGCTAGCCGGTGGCCGACGGTTTGCTTGTCGAGCGGGTGAATGTCGTTCCATTCGCCCACATCGCTGATGACGGCCATGCCGGTGCGCGGCAGGGCTAGCAGGCGGCGTTGCGCGTCGCGCACCAGGGCCTGGTTGCTTTCGCCGGGCTCTTTTTTGGCGGCGTTGATATTGGCCAGCTGCACGTAGAGGAAAGGCAGGTTGGGCTGCTGGAACTTGGTGCGCCAGTCTTGCACCAAGCTTGAGGTAAGGGCGTAGTAGTCGGCCGGCCGGCCCACGTTGCTCTCGCCCTGGTACCACAGCACGCCCTTGATGGCGTAGGGCAAGGCCGGGGCCACGAGGCCATTATAAAGCCCGCCGGGCTGGTACTGAAACGTGGTGGTGCCCGGCGTGGGCGGCGTGGTAGCGCCCAGCTTATACTGCCAGGGCCCGCGCAGGTCAAGCGCCTGGCCGCCGGCCGTGAGCTGATAAGTTTTCTCCTTCGTGAAGCCCCCGCGCCCGCCGTTGCTGATGAGGCGCACGGTAATCACATTTTTGCCGGCCTTGAGCACGCCGGGGCCGAAGTCGTACTTGCGCGGCGGGTACTGGTAGGCGGTGGTACCCACGAGCTGGCCGTTGATATAGGTCGAGTCGGCATCAACCAGAGTGCCTAGCGCCAGGCGGCCGGGCTGGCCTACCATGCTAGCGGGCACTTCCACTTCCTTGCGGAACCATAGCACGCCGTTGACCATGCCCAGCGGGGTCTGGTCGGCCCAGTAGCCGGGCACCTGCATGGTGGGCCAGGCGCTGGCGTCGTAGCTGGGGCTGCTCCATTTTACCTGGCCGGAGGCCTCGCCCTGGTCGGCCTGGTGCAGGCGCTGGTACCACTCGCCTACGGCAGCACGCTCGCGCTGCTGGATGCCGGCTACGGCGGCGCTGTCTTTGTAGGGCGCGCTCTGCTGCTCGTATTTGGGAAACTGCTTGAGGGCGTCGGCGCTGAGCCAGGCTTCGGCGGGCGAGCCGCCCACGGCCACTTTTATCAGACCGACGGGCACCTGGTACTTGGCGTTGATTTCCTTGGCGAAGAAGTAGCCCACGGCCGAAAAGTTGAGCACCGTTTCGGGCGTGAGGGCTAGCCAGCTGCCGCCGCTTACGTCGCGCTTGGGCCCGCGGAAGGCGTAGCGCATCGGCACGTCAAACTGCCGGATGCGCGGGTTGTTGGCCGTGGCTACTTCCTGGGGGTACTTGTCGCGCACGCGGCGCATGGGCAGCTCCATGTTCGACTGGCCGGCGCAAAACCACACGTCGCCGAGCAGCACGTCTTGCAGTACCAAGTGGTTGCTGGCGTCGATTTTCAGCTCGTAGGGGCCGCCGGCCTTCATCGCGGGCAGCTGCACGCGCCACTGGCCGTCGGCGCCGGTGGTGGCGGCGTAGGCTTTGCCCTGGAAGCTCACCGTCACTTTTTCGCTAGGCCGGGCCCAGCCCCAGAGGCGCACCGGCGCGTCGCGCTGCAGCACCATGCCGCTGCTCACGAGGCGCGGCAGGCGCACCTGGGCCGGGGCGGCGGTAGTGGCTAGCAGCCCCAGGGCTGCGCTAAGTAGGCTAGATAATTTCACGCTGACAATCAGATTTTTACAAGTAGCAAGCACCCGTTACAGTACCCCTTCATAAATAAGGCCCGGTTTCGCGAACGAAACCGGGCCTTAGTGGGCTAGCCGTTAATCAGCCGATTAATAGCCAGGATTCTGCTTGATTTTGCCGCTGGTGCGGTCAATCTCCTGCTGCGGAACGGGGCGCAGCGTGTGGTAATCCTTGATGTTGAGGGCCGCGTTGGAGCCGTAGGTGTCGGTGCCGCCGGGAATGGGCGAGGGCTTCGAGGTCACTAGGGCGGGCACGTACTTCTTCACGCGCTCCACGAGCTTGCCGGTGCGCACGAGGTCGGGCCAGCGGGTAAACTCGCCGCAGAGCTCGCGGGTGCGCTCATCAAGGATGAAGTCGATGTTGAGCTGGCTCGAGGCAATCTCCATCTGGGCAGTTTTGCCTACGGCAGCGGCGCGGCGGCGCACCACGTTGATGTACTCGGTGGCCTTGGCCAGGTTGCCGAGGTACAGGTTGGCCTCGGCCGCGATAAGGTAGGTTTCGGCCAGGCGATACACAATTATGGGGCGGTCGGAGCTGGTGTTCGCGGCCGGGCGCGTGGTATCGTCAAACTTGTTGATGAAGGGCGAAAAATTGGTGGTGTAGGTGCTGGGCGTGCCCACGATGTAGCGCCCGTTGGGGCGGTTGTTGATGCGCGCTTGCTCGGCGGCCGAGATTTCGCGGCCGAAGTAGTACGCTGCCGTATCGCCCACCACGGCCTTGGGGTTGAAGGCCGTGCCGCCGTTGTTGCCGGGCGAGTTCACCAGCCACAGCGTTGAGAACCACTTGGCGTAGCGCGTGTCGGTGGTGCGCCACTGCCGGTCGGTGGTTTCGGAAGGCAGGATGTACGAGTTCAGCAGGTAGGGCGTGGAGGTGAGGCGGCCGAAGGGCCGGCCGTACACGATGCTGCGCGCCATGTTGGGCAACAGGTCGTAGCGGCCCCGAAACAGGTAGTTGGTTTGGTTCTGGCCCGCGCCGCCGGCCCCGTTGTCGGAGATGCCGGTGAAGGTGGGGTCGGCGCTGAACTGCACGTTCATCAGCACCTCGGAGCCGTTTTCGTTGCCCTCCCTGAAGATGTTGCCGGGGTCTGACTCCAGCGCGCGGCCGTACTTGGTGCTGGCATCGGTGATGAGTTCGGTAGCGTAGAGCGCGGCGTTGGTGTAATCGCTAGCCTGCTTGGCGGTGGAAGTGGCGCGGGTGAGGTACACCTTGGCCAGCAGGTGCAGGGCCGTGGCCCGCGTCACGCGGCCGGGCTGGGCGGCCGTGGCCGAAATACTTTTCAGCGCATCCGTCAGGTCAGCCACAATGGCGTTGTACACGTCGGCCACCGGGGCGCGGGTTACGTCCTTGGTGGGCACGTCTACGAAGCTCAGCGTCAGGGGCACGTCGCCGTACGACTGCACCAGCATAAAGTAGTAGTAGGCGCGCAGCACCTTGGCTTCGGCAATGGTTTGGGCGGTGGTGGCCGCCGAAACGCCCTGCACCGTGCTGGCGTACTGAATCACGCCGTTGGCCCCGTTGATGTAGCGGTAAAACGTGCTCCAGTAGTTCGAGGCCGTGCCGTTGTTGGCCGTCAGCGTGCCGGCGTAGTCCTCGTAGCCATCGGTGCTGGCAAAGCCCCGCATGTACTCGTCGGTACCCTGGGTGAAGAAGATGGAGCCGCCCTGGTCGCCGAGCACGTTGCGCAGGCCCGAGTACACCCCGGCCAGGCCGGTTTGCACGCCATCGGGCGTGCCCAGGAAGCCGGGCACCAGCACCGAGCGCGGGTTCTCGTCCAGGATATCTTTTTTACAGCTGCTGGCGGCTAGCACAAGGGCCAGGGCCGAGCTGGTAAGCAGTAACTTATTCATAGGAGGTGGGCAGCGCGCCGGCGCGCCGAATAAGAGGTAGGAGAAGATTAGAAGCCCAAGTTCAAGCCGAAGATGAACGAGCGGGTCACGGGGTAGGTCACGCCGTAGTCGAAGGTTACGCCGCCGTTGTTGCTGGTGCTGCCGTTGAAGCGGGTCGAGTACGAAAGGGCTTCCGGGTCAATGGCCTTGTTGTTCTTGTAGTAAGTCACCGGCGACCAGATGAGCGGGTTCTGCACCTGCACGTACACGCGGGCGGTGGCCATGCGCAGCTTCTGCATCACGGTAGCGGGCAGGGTGTAGCCCAGGTCGATGCTGCGGATTTTGATGAACGTGCCGCTGAGGTAGGCTAGCGACTGCGCGTTGGGCACGAAGTCGTTGAAGTAATTCTGGTTGGGCTGCGGGTACGGGTTGTCGGGCGTATTCGCGGTGTAGTACGGCAGGTTTAGCTGGTTGCGGCGGCCGCTGAAGGTGGTGTAGTAGTTGCTGGGGAAAGTCAGCGGGTCCACTACGGTGGCGCCCACGCGGGTGAGGGCTACGCCCGTGATATCGAAGCCTTTGAAGCGCAGGCGCTGGGTGGTGCCGGCCTCAAACTTGGGCTGGCGGGTGCCGATAATCTGGCGGTCGGCGCCGTCCACGGTGCCGCTGCCGTTGAGGTCCTCAATCCTCACCTGGCCCACGCGGGTGCCGGCCTTGGCGGCAGCGGCGGCCTCATTGGCCTGGTAAATACCGGCCTTCTTGTAGTCGTAGAACACGTAGAGCGGCTGGCCGATAAAGCGCTGGTTGCTGATGTCGCTGCGCTGGTTGCCGTTCTCGTCGGTGCCCAGGCCCAGGTCAATCACCTTCTCGCGGTTCAGGGTGAAGTTCCAGTCCGAAATCCACTCGAAGCCGCTCTTGGTGCGCACGTTCACCGTGGTCAGGGTTACTTCCACGCCGCGGTTCTGGGTTTTGCCGATGTTGCGCAAAAACGAGCCGTAGCCCGTGGAGGTGGGCAGGGCGTCGGGCAGCAGCAGGTCGCTGGTGTTCTGCTGGTAGAGCTCCACGCTGCCCGTTACGCGGTTTTGGAAGAAGCCAAAATCCAGGCCGAAGTTGGTCGTAGCCGTGTATTCCCAGCCCAGGTTGGGGTTCGGGATGCTGCTGGGCACGGCGCCGGCCACGCCCGTGCCGCCAAAGTTGTAGTAGCCGTTGCCCAGGCTCGACTGCAGCGAGCCCAGCGTCTGGTAGGGGTTTACGGCGGTGCTGCCGGTGCGGCCGTAGCTGGCGCGCAGCTTCAGGTTGCTGAGCCACTCCTTGCCCTGCAAAAACGACTCGTTGGCGATGTTCCAGGCCACGGCCGCCGAGGGGAAGCCCTTGTACTTATTGCCGGGGGCTAGCCGCGACGAGCCGTCCACGCGCACCGTCAGGGTGGCCGAGTAGCGGTTGTCGTACGAGTAGTTGACGCGGCCCATGTAGGAGAGAATGTCCCACTGGCTTTCGTTGCTGGTGCCGGCCGTGGGCGTGCCCGCGCCCAGGTTGGAGGCGAGCTGGTAGTTGGTGGGCAGGTTTTGGGCGCCCGTGGTAAAGCCGTCGGTGCGGAACTCCTGAATGCTATAGAGGCCTGTGAAGTTGACGTCGTGCTTGCCAAAAGCCCGGTTGTAGGTCAGGATGTTCTCGGCCAGCAGGTTGAAAGCAATGCTGTTGCCGCGGGTGGCCGCGTTCTGGCCCCCGGCCCGGGCGGGCGTGTTGGAGGCAAAGAACGACTCGTCGTTCTGGGTGCGGCCGTCGAGGCCCAGGTTGAGGCGGTAGTCGAGGCCCTTGAGGATGTTTACCTGCCCGTAGAGGCTGTTGAAGGTGCGCAGGCGGCGACGACGCTCCAAGTGCGCGTTGGGGGTGTAGTAGGTGAGCGGGTTGGCCTGGGCGTTGTCGGTATTGGGAAACAACACCAGGTTGCCGCTGGCATCGTAGGGCGAGGCCAGCGGGCTGCTGGTCAATATATTATACAGGATGCTCAGATTCGGGTCGTCCTGGTTGGTGTAGGTATTGAGGGTGTTGAAGCCCACCTTCACCCGCTTGCCAATCTGCTGGTCCAAGGTGCCGCGCAGCGAATAGCGCTGAATGCCCTGCACCGGCACGATGCCCGTTTCGTCGTAGTAGCCCAGCGAGGCCGAATACTGCGTCTGGTCGGTGCCGCCGCTCACGCCCAGCGCGTGGTTCTGGATATGGCCGTTCTGATACAGCATATCCTGGTAGTCGAAGCTGCGGCCCTCGTTGTAGTTCTTTTGCTCATCGGCCGTGAGGAAGCCGGCGGCCGTGTTGGGGTTCTGGCCGGCCGCCCGGAAGGCCTCGGCGCGGTAGTCGTAGTACTGCTGGCCGTTTTGCAAGTCGAAGCGGCCGTAGGGCGTTTTGGCGCCGTAGTAGCCGCTGTAGGTGGCACGCGGCGCGCCGCTCTTGCCGCGGCGGGTCGAAATCAGGATAACGCCGTTGGCGCCCCTAGCCCCGTAGATAGCCGTGGACGAGGCGTCCTTCAGCACTTCCAGGCCCACAATGTCGTCGGGGTTCAGGTCGTTGAGGCTGCCGTCGTAGGGCACGCCATCCACCACCAGCAGCGGGTCGTTGGAGCCGGCAAACGAGCGGTTGCCCCGGATGCGGATAACCGGCGCCTGGCCCGGCGTGTTGCTGGTGCTCGAAATATTGACGCCCGCCACGCGGCCCTGCAACGCCTGGCCCACGTTGGCCACCGGCACATCGCGCAGCTGCTCGCTGCTCAGGCTCGAAATGGCGCCCGTTACCTGGCTTTTCTTCTGGGTGCCGTAGCCCACCACCTGCACCTCGTTGAGGGCCTGGGTTTCGGGCACCAGGCTCGGGCTCACGTTGGCGCGCTTGCCCACCGGCAGCTCCTGCTTGGTGTAGCCTACCGAGCTGAATACCAAGATGCTGTTATCACCCGGCACGTTCACGGTGTAGTTGCCTTCCGCGTCGGTGGTGGCGCCGGTGGTGGTGCCTTTTACTAGCACCGTCACACCGGGAATACCCTCGCCGTTGTCGGAGGTAACGCGGCCGGTAACGGGGCGGGCCCCGGCCACCTGGGCGTAGGCGACCTGGGGGGCTAGCGGGGCCAGGCCGCCGCTCAGCAAGAGCATCGGCACGAGCCGCGACCATTTCAAGCCCTTCAGCGGGCGAGACGAAGGTAGGTGTTTGTTCATGGGTGGGAAACTTGAAAAGTGAAATTATTTTGAGCTGTTAGCTAGGAGCTGTTAGCTTGTTAAATGCCCCTGAGGGGGCTCCTCACTAGCCACCGACCAGCAGCTAACATCTTAAAAACTAGAAGCCTATCGAGTTGCCACCATCCACGGGCAGCGACACACCCGTGACGTAGCGCGCGCCGTCCGAGGCCAGGAACACGGCGGCATGGCCGATATCGGCGGGCTTGCCAAACTTGCCCATCGGGGTGCGGCGCATGGCGCGGTCGCGGCGGTCGGGGTCCGAGTTCATGGCCGTGCGGCTCATTTCGGTTTCGATGAAACCGGGCGCGATGGCGTTGATGCGCACGCCGTGGGCCGAAAACTCGGAGGCCAGCACCTTCACCATGCCTTCCACGGCCGACTTGGAGGCCGCGTAGGCCACCACGCGGTCGATGCCGTAGTAGGCGGCCATCGACGAAATCATGAGGATAACGCCGCTGCGGCGGGCCACCATGCGCTTGGCCGCGGCCCTGGTGAGGGCAAACACGGCGTTGAGGTTGGTGTGGATGATGCGGCTGAAATCCTCATCGGTTACTTCCAGCGCAGGCTTCTTCATGTTGATGCCGGCGTTGTTGACCAGGATGTCGAGCGGGCCGTGGGCGGCTTCCACCCGCTCCACCAGCTCCTCAAGGCTAGCCAGGTCGCAGATGTCGTTGACCACGAAGTGCGCCCCCTCCCCTAGCTCGGCGGCCGAGGCTTGCAGCACGGCTTCGCGGCGGCCGGTGATGATAACCGTGGCGCCGGCCGTTAGCATGCAGCGGGCTATTTCGAGGCCGATGCCCGTGCCGCCCCCCGTAATGAGCGCGACCCGGCCCGCCAGCGAAAAAATGTTGCCCTGCGGCGCTGTTTCGGGCGTAGTAGTGGCCGCGTGGCCGTTGCCGTTAGAAGAGAGCACCGTGTTCATAGCGCAGAAAAACTGGGGTTGAGGGGGTAGGAATTACTTGAGCTGGTAGAGCCGCACGAGCTCCTTTACTTCGGCGAGCGAGCGGGTGGGCGGCGCGAAGGGTGCCGGAATGGGCTGCCTGGCGTAGGTCTGGAAGTAGAGCACGCAGGCATCGCGCCACCACAGGGCCTCCTTGCGCTGGGTCTGGAGGCGGGCCGCCACATCGGCATACAAGGCCGGGTCGAGGGCGGGGCGGGCGGCCGCCCACTGTTTTTGCAGCCACAGCACCGAGTCGGCACCGGTGTAGTAGCGGGTGGCCAGCTCGTTCCAGAGGGTGCGGCCGGTGCTGAGCTGCTGCGTCCAGGGCACGTGGTGAAACCAGAGCAGGTAATCGAGCGGGCAGGTGCGGGCATCGCCCCAGTGTTTCTGCACTTCGGGCTTGTACTCGGCCAGCGCGTTGGAGCCCGTGGCGGTGCGGTCGAAACCCAGGCCTAGCGAATCGGCCTTGTGGTAGTACACGGCCGTCCAGTCGGGCCGGCCCGACTTGGCCAGCCAGGGCTGGGGGCCGAAGTGAATGCTCTCCCCCATGATGTGGTGCAAACCCAGCGGCATGGTGTAGCGCACGTAGATGCTGCGCGACTGCCCCAGCAAATCGGTAATCGTGCGCACGGCGGCCGGCTCGGTGGTCAGCGTCATGCGCGTCCATTCCTGGGCAATGGCGGCCGGGCTCAGCGTGTGGTCCCAGGCCAGGCGGCCGAAGGCGTACCAGTTGGCCTGGCCCACCGGGTGGCCGGTCCAGTTGCGGTCCGAGCCGATGTTAGCCACGCCCGCCATGGCGCTCAGCGCGTGGTGGTCTACCGAGCCGTCCACCACCCTAGCCACCGTCGAGCCAGCGCCCTTGGCGTAGGTATCGGATTCTAGCACTTCCTTGATGAGCGGCCCCAGGTACACGAGGTGGGTGGCAAAGCCCAGGTATTCCTGCGTAAGCTGCACTTCCAGCACCAGCGGCGTCTTGGGCATGGCCCCAAACAGCGGGTGAAACGGCTCGCGGGCCATGAAGTCAATCGGCCCGTTCTTCACCTGCACCAGTACTTTGGGGTCAAACTTGCCGTCCAGGGGCTGAAACTCTTCGTACGCCTGCTTGAAGCGGTCCTTGCTACCAGCCTGATACACAAAGGCCCGCCACATCACCACGCCGTCGTGGCGACCCAGGGCCTGGGCCAGCATATTGGCGCCATCGGCGTGGTTGCGGCCGTAGTCCTGCGGGCCGGGCTCGCCCTCCGAGTTGGCTTTTACCAGAAAGCCGCCGAAATCGGGAATGGCCTGGTATAGCTCGTCGCTCTTGGCGGCCCACCACTGCTTCACCTGCGGGTCGAGCGGGTCGGCGGTGGCTAGCCCCCCCAGCACCTTGGGCGCGGCCCAGAATACCGAGAGGTACACCCGCTGCCCATAAGGCCGCAGCACGCCCGCCACGGCCGCCACCTTGCCGATATACTCGGCCGAGAGGTAGCGCGCGCTAGCATTCACATTATTGATAACCACGCCATTAATCCCAATCGAGGCATTAGCCCGGGCGTAGTCGGTGTAGCGCGGGTCGAGGCGCTCGGGCAGCTCGTACCACTTCCAGATGCTGGCGCCGGCGTAGCCGCGCTCCACGGTGCCGTTCTGGTTGTCCCAGTGGTTGAGCATCCGGAAATCGATGCGCGGGTTGCTGCTCAGGTTGAGGCCCGCCAGGGGCTGGCGCGTTTGCACCTGCCGCAGCAGGGCAAACGCCCCGTAGAGCACTGCCCGGTCGGTGCGGCCGGCGATAACGAGGTTGTTCTTCTCCGAAAAAATGCGGTAGCCCTCGGCCTTGAGCGGCTGGCCAGTGGCGCTGGCCGCGGCATCTACGCGCAGCACGATGCCGCCCGTGCGGCTGCCCGCGCTGGCTACTACCGGCACAGCCTGGCCCAACAGCCCCGCCAGCCCGCGCGTCAACTCGGCGCTGGCCGCGCGCAGTACCGGCGTGCTACCGGGGCTAGCCACAAACTGCGCCGCCCGCGCAAACTGCTGGCGTTCGGCTGCGTTAGCGATGCGGTCGTACTTCAGCCACAGCCGGTAGCCGTCGTCGGCGCGGCTGGGGGCCGCGGCGGCCAGGCACAGTAAGAGCAGAAGTACGTTGCGTACCAACACGGCGGACGGGCGGTAAAAGTGTATGGTAACCAGGCAGATAAGAAAAAGAGACGCGGAGCGCCTCGCCCTTACAGCAGCAGGCGGCGCACGCCGTATTCGAGGCCGCGCAGCTCGGCTAGCCCGCGCAGGCGGCCAATGGCCGAGTAGCCGGGGTAAGTGCGTTTGTTGGTGCTCAAATCGTCGAGCATTTGGTGGCCGTGGTCGGGGCGCATGGGTAGCGCTGTCTTTTCTTCGCCGGCAACTTCCCGGCGCAGCTCCTCCTGCACCAGGGCACGCACCACGGCGTACATGTCCACGTCGCCGGCCAGGTGGTCGGCCTCGTGGAAGTTGCGCGGGTTTTCTTCGCGCTTGGTAGTGCGCAGGTGCACAAAATGAATGCGCGGGCCAAAGCGCTCGACCATGCCGGCGAGGTCGTTATCGGGGCGGACCCCTAGCGAGCCCGTGCAGAAGGTCAGGCCATTAGCGGGCACGTCGCAGGCGGCCAGCAAGCCGGCCAGGTCAGCCTCAGTGCTTACTACGCGGGGCAGGCCCAGCAGCGGGAAGGGCGGGTCGTCGGGGTGAATGCAGAGCCCGATGCCTACTTCCTCGGCCACCGGTGCTACCTGCCGGATGAAGTAGTGCAAATTGGCCGTGAGCGCAGCAGCATCAATGCACTGGTATTCATTCAAATACTTCTGAAAGCTGCTCAGCTCGAAGGCTTCTTCCGAGCCGGGCAGACCGAGCAGGGTCGTGTTGGTGAGCTGGGCCACGGCTTCGGGGCTCATGCTGGCAAACTGCTGGCGGGCGGCCTCGGCCACGGCGGGCTCGTAATCGACTTCGGCGCCGGGGCGCTTCAGAATGCACAAATCAAACACGGCAAAATCCTGCCACACGAAGCGGAGCGCGCGGCTGCCATCGGGCATCTCATAGTTCAAATCGGTGCGCGACCAGTCGAGCACGGGCATGAAATTGTAGCACACCGTGCGGATGCCGCAAGCCGCCAGATTGCGCAGGCTCTGCTGGTAATTGGCAATGTACTCGTCGCGGCTGGGGCGGCCCTTCTTGATGTCTTCGTGCACTGGCAAGCTCTCAACCACAGCCCAATGCAACGGCGAGTGCGTTGCGTTGGCAGCCTCAATAAGCTGCTGGCGCGCCCGGATTTCGGCCACCGGCCACTGCGCGCCCACTGGCAAATGGTGCAGCGCCGACACCACCCCGGCGCAGCCCGCCTGGCGAATATCGAAGAGCGAAACCGGGTCGTTGGGCCCGAACCAGCGCATAGTGTGCAGCATGGCGTTTTATAAAAAAAGTGCAATTTTTTGCCTCCTGCGCCGAGTTGCGCTAGGTGCTAGTTGCAACAAGGCTAGCCGGAGGCCTGGGTGGAATCTGATTCAAATGTAACGGTACTGTTACCACTTGCTAAAACCTAAAAAGCTCAAATTCAGGGAAAATAGCTTATAAAACTATCGGCAACGTTTCCGGAACCGTTGCCGATAGGTGATATTTGCAAAATATTTTTTTGAGCATTCTTTTCAGCCAGCTATTTCGTAGCTTCAACCCCACCTTCACATTATCCACCTTTCCTCCCACCCTCCTGTTATGGTTAAATGTGTTAAGTGCAGCCTTACCGATGACGTGATGAAAGCGGGCTTTGTGCGGGGCCGGCAGCGGTTTTTCTGCAAGTCCTGCGAGTATCACTTCACAGCCGAGAAGCCGGCCGGTGCCCCTAGCCGCAAGCGCCACCAGGCCACCATTGCCGACGTGGCCCGGCAGGTGGGCGTGGCGCCCTCCACCGTGTCGCGGGCGCTCAATGGCCACTCCGACATCAGCCCCGTTACGCGGCAGGCTATTCTGGAGGCTGCTCAACAGCTCGATTATCAGCCCAACCTATTGGCCCAGAGCCTCAAAAGCCAGGCTACCAACACCATCGGCGTGCTTATTCCGGACCTGGAGCGGCCGTTTTTTGCCACCGCCGTCAGCGGCATTCAGCAGGTGGCCACCAAGGCGGGCTACCGGGTGATGATTTGCCAGTCGAAAGAGTCGTACGAGGCCGAGGTCAGCAACGTGCAGGCCCTGATTGCCAGCCGGGTAGATGGCTTGCTCATCTGCCACTCGCGCGAAACCGAGAACTTCGACCACGTGAAAGACCCGGCGCGGCGCGGCATCCCGGTGGTGCATTTCGACCGCGTGTGCAACGAAGTGAACAGCGCCAAGGTCATCCTCGACGACCGGCTAGGGGCCTACACCATCACCGAGCACCTCATTGAGCAGGGTTGCCGGCGCATTGCCATTCTGGCGGGGCCGGCCACCCTGCTCATCAGCCGGCAGCGGCAGGCGGGCTACCTCAGCGCGCTGCGCAAGCACGGCCTGCCAACCACTGAGGAGCTGTGCGCGCACATCGACTTCCGGCCGGCTTCGGCCGTAGCGGCGCTCGATGTCTGGCTAGCCCTGCCCGAGCCGCCCGACGCCATCTTTGCCATTAACTATACCAACGCGTTCGACCTGATGCTGGCCCTGCGCGAGCGCCACGTGCGGGTGCCCGAGGATATGGCCATCGTAGGCTTTGGCGACGAGTTTCTGGCCAGCCTCATCGAGCCGGGCCTCACGACTGTCGATTTGCACCCCTTCCGCATCGGCCAGCAGGCGGCTAGCCTGTTTTTGGAGCAAATGGCGCAGAAGGAAGACTTTCAGCCCCGCACTTGCGTGGTAACCAGCGAGTTGGTAGTGCGGCAGTCGTCGCTAAAAGGGCGCACTGTAGCGGCGAAAGTCGCTGTTTGAAAGTATCTATAATCTAAAAACGTTTGTCCTGCTGCGCTTGCCGAAGCATCTCTGCCGTGCCGCTAGGGCCGTGGGGCAGAGGTGCTTCGGCAAGCGCAGCAGGACAAACGTTTTTTTAGGCAATCCCTAAACTAGGCTCGTATTAAAAGCTCTGCACCATGTTGTTGTGCAGGGTGCGGGGCGTCCAGTAGCCGCTGGCGATGATGCGGCGGATGGTGAAGAGCGGGTCCGTTTGGTCGCGCTTTTCGGCCAGGCTGAAGGCGGCCACGAAGCCGCGCTGCTTGAGTTCGGGGAAGGCCTGGGTGTTCCAAAGGCCGAAAGGATAGGCGAAATACTTGATTTTCTTGCCCGTAATTTCTTCCAGCGTTTTGGTGGGCTTGTCGATTTGGGTTACCCAATCCTGGCCCTGGTATTTCTTCACGTTGTGGTGGTCCCAGGTATGCGAGCCGATTTGGTTGCCCTCGTCGGAAAGCTGCTTCACCATGTCCTTGGTCATGTAGTGCGGGCGGCCAAGGCTCACGGTCATCACAAAATACACGCCCTTGAAGCCATACTGGCTGAGCGTGGGCCTAGCGATGGTAAACTGGTCGAGGTCGGTATCGTCGAAAGTCAGCATCACGGGCTTGCTGGGCAACTTGGCGCCGGTGGTGAGGTAAGCGTAGAGCTGGTCGGGCTGAATGGTGTGGTAGCCACTGTCGGCCAGCATCTTAATCTGCTCCTTGAACTTGGCGATGGGCACGATATAGTCCTTGGCGCCCTTCGAGTCGCGGCCGGTCCAGTCGCGAATCTGGTGGTAGCACAAAATCGGCACCTGCGGGCGGGCGTAGATGGCAGCCGCATCGCCGGCCCGGGCGGCCGGAATGGTGCTGGGGTCGGGGCCGGGCTTGGCGTTGGCTTCTTCGGCGGCCACGGCGGCGGTGCCCGTGGTGGGGGCAGCTTCGTCGATTTTGGCCGCGTCGGCTTTGCCCATCGCTTCGGCGTCGGGGGTGGTGCGGGCCTCGCCGGTGGTGGCAGTTTTGGAGTCGCAGGCGGCTAGGCTCAGCGTGGCGGCCAGGGCGGCGGCTACCGGAAACAGATTTTTCAAGGAAGCAATAAGAAAGCCGGCGGGGCGCAACGGCGGATGAAGAGTGTACTTTTGCACAAAGCAACAACCCCCATCGCGGATGAACAAACTACACGGCACCGGCGTGGCCCTGGTGACTCCTTTTACTACTTCCGGCACCATCGACTGGGCCGCCTGGGAGCGCCTGCTCGATTTCAATCTCGCGGGCGGCGTCGAGTACCTCGTCATTAACGGCACCACGGGCGAATCGCCCACCACCACAGCCGCCGAAAAAGCGGAGCTGCTCGACGTGGCCCGGCGGCACGTGGCCGGCCGCGTGCCGCTCGTGTACGGCATCGGTGGCAACGACACGGCCACCGTGGTGCAGCAACTGCGCAGCTTCGACCCTAGCGGCATCGAAGCCATTTTGTCGGCCAGCCCCGCGTATAATAAGCCCAGCCAAGCGGGAATACTCGCGCACTACCAGCACTTGGCGGAGGCCTCGCCCCTGCCCCTCATTCTCTACAACGTGCCCGGCCGCACCGGCTCCAATCTGGCGGCCGACACCACGCTGCGGCTCGCTGAGCACGAGAACATTATCGGCATCAAGGAGGCTAGCGGCAACGTGGAGCAGTGCCTGGTTATTCTGGCCAGGAAGCCGGCCGATTTTCTATTCCTGAGCGGCGACGATATGCTTACGCTGCCGCTTATTGCCTGCGGTGGCCAGGGTATTATCTCGGTGCTGGCCAATGCATTTCCGCAGCAGTTCAGCGACATGACCCGCGCTGCGCTGGCCGGCGACTTTGCCCGCGCCCAGCAATTGCTATTCGGCCTGGTGCCCCTCAACCCACTGATGTACGAGGAGGGCAACCCCGTGGGCGTGAAGGCCGCGCTAGCCCTGCAAAATGTGTGCGAGCCCGCCGTGCGCCTGCCGCTAGTACCCGCCAGCGAAGGGCTGACGGCGCGGATAAAGGCCCTGCTTGCCATCTAACGGGTAGCAAATAACAGCGAACAGCCACGCCGCAACCAGTAACTGGGTTGTGGCGCGGCTGTTCGCTAGTAAGGCTATTGCCTAGCCGACGCTAGCCCGCTGCTCGGGCGCAAACGACTCGGCTTCGACGAAAATGCGTTTGAACTCGGGGTGCTTGGCGCGGATGGCTTTTTCGAGGCGGCCCACGGCGTCTTCGACCTGCTGGGCGGTGAGTTCCTGCTGAAAGCGCACGTCGAGCGCCAGAAAAGCTTCGGCGGGCCCGAGGTACATGGACAGCGGCGGGCGTATGCTTTGCACGGCCGGGTCGGCCTCGGCCACGGCTTGCAGGCTAGCCCGGGTGGCGGCGTCGATGCCCTCGCCCACCAGCAGGCCGCGCGTTTCCTTGAGCATGAACACGGCCATACCAATCAGCAGTACTCCAATGGCTAGCGAGGCACTGCCGTCGAGGTAAGGATTGTTAAGCAATTGCCCGAAATACACGCCGGCCAGCGCAATAACCAGTCCCACGAGCGCGGCCAGGTCTTCGAGCAGAATGGCGTACACGGCCGGGTCGCGGCTGGCGCGCAGGGCCTTCCAGAAGCCGGCGTCGCCGCGCGTTTTGTTGAATTCGCGGAAGGCCAGCGAGCAGGCCACACCCTCGAAAAGCACGGCCAGGCCTAGTACCCAGTAGTTCCAGGTGGGGTCGCCGAGTGCGGCGGGCTCCTTAATGTGAATCCAACCCTCGTAGAGCGAGATGCCGCCGCCCACCGCAAAAATGAGCACGGCCACAATCATCGTCCAGAAATACAGTTCTTTACCGTGGCCGAAGGGGTGCTCATTATCGGCCGGCTTGCTGGCCTGCGACAACCCTAGCAGAATGAGCATGCCATTACCGCTATCCACCAGCGAGTGAATGCCTTCGGAGAGCATGGCCGCGCTGCCCGTAAAAAACGCCGCCGTAAACTTGGCTACCGCAATGGCCAGGTTGGCCCCGATGGCCCCGTAGACGACTATTTTAGAACCACCAGCCATTTTATCAGTGCGTAAGTATCAGGGAGCAGTTATCAGCTGGAAATCCTCAACGTTGATTTTAGCCGGCGAGTTTTCATCTGATATTCATTGAGGCGGCCGGGCCAGGGGCGCACTTGCACACGGTTCACTGGTAATTATGCACTGAGCTTACCAGCCGCTGGCCAGCACGTCGGCAATGTGCATTGCTTTGATTGCCAGCTTCTCACGGCGGATATACGCCTCCAGGTGCATGAGGCAGCTCACGTCGGTACTCACGAGGTAGTCGGCGCCGGTGGCCAGGGCGTGCTCGACCTTCTGCTGAGCCATCGCCACCGAAATCGCCTCAAACTTGACGGCGAAGGTGCCGCCGAAGCCGCAGCAGGTGGTGGTTTCGGCCATCTCGATGCGGCGCAGGCCCGCCACGCCATCGAGCAGCCGGCGCGGCGCCTCCCGGATGCCGCACTCGCGCAGGGCCGCGCACGAGTCGTGGTAGGTATAGGTGCCCGGCAGGCTAGCCCCCGCAATGGTGCTGAGGCCCAGTACGTCGGTCAGAAACTCGGTGAGCTCGTAGGTGCGGCGCTGCACGCCCTGGCAGACCGGAGCTTTAGGCGTCCCCCCAAATAAGTGCGAGTAGGCGTTGCGCACCATGCCCACGCACGAGGCGGAGGGGCTCACCACGTAGCGCGTTTCGGCCGCCCCCGGGGGGAAATCAGCGAGGAATTTCTCAGCGATGTTACGGCTTTCGGCCTTGTAGCCCGCGTTGTAGGCGGGCTGACCGCAGCAGGTTTGGGCGGGGTTGTAGTGCACCTGGCAACCGGCTTTTTCCAGCACCTTCACCATATTCAGGGCGGTGTGCGGGTAAAGCTGGTCGACGAAGCAGGGGATAAAAATATCGACTTGGGGAGTAGGCATGGACTCAGGAATTATCCACCGGCTCGCTGCCCAGCCGGTAGAATAGTATACAAATTATAGTTACAAGTCATACTAATTATACTCCTCTTCCCAGGGAGCTTTTTTATTAAAAGCAGGCGAGCACGGGCGTTTCAGCACCCTTGGCCCCGACCCGCCGCTATTCAGATAAAGTGTAACGCACTCACTGCTAAACTCTAGCAGATATTCTGTCACGTCAGACTCTATCCGGTACTCAGTGGCTGGCTCCAGCGCTAGCTCAAGGCAATACGGCTCTATCCAAAGCAGTAGCCTGGTGGCCTCCACGTTGCGAAACTCCAGGCCGATAATGGGTTCTGGCACTTTCGCTACTTCAGTCTTTTTGAATAACCAGCTCAACATCGCCTAGCAATGCATCGCAAAAACCTGGGCAGCCGCCAGCCGCGCATCGGCAAACCTCTCCAAATTCAGCCCTGGGCGCTCACCCTGTTCGGCCAGATACGCCACCAGGTTCTCGGTCGCCATGTTGCCCGTGAGCACGTCGGTGGCCATGGGGCAGCCGCCGATGCCACCGATAGCCCCGTCGAAGCGGCGGCAGCCGGCCTGGTAGGCAGCCTGCACTTTTTCGCGCCAGGTGGTGGGCGTGGTGTGCAGGTGGGCGCCAAACTCAATCTGCGGGAAGGCCGGAATTAACTCCTCAAACAAGGGCGTAATAAGCGCGGGCGTGCTCACGCCGATGGTGTCGGACAGGGCCACGATGCGCACCCCTAGCGCGGCGAGCTGCTGCGTAAAATCAGCTACCACCGCCGGGCTATACGGGTCGCCGTAGGGGTTGCCGAACCCCATGGAGAGGTACACAATCAGCGTTTTACCCCCGCGCTCGCACAGCGCGTGCATGGCGGCCACGTCGGCCAGCGCCTCGGTAATGGTCTGGTTGGTGTTGCGGCGCTGGAAAGTTTCGCTGATGGAAAGCGGAAAGCCTAAGTAGCTGATTTCGGGGTGGCTGGCGGCCTGCTCGGCGCCGCGCAGGTTGGCCACGATGGCCAGCAACCTGGTTTTGGTCTGGCTTAAATTCAGGCCAGCCAGCACCTCGGCCGTATCGCGCAGCTGCGGAATGGCTTTGGGCGACACAAACGAGCCGAAGTCGAGCACATCGAAGCCCACGGCCAGCAACTGCTGGAGGTAGGCGGTTTTGGTGGCGGTGGGGATGAAGTCATGCAGGCCCTGCATGGCATCGCGGGGGCACTCGGTGAGAACGATGGGGTGGGTAGGCATGGCACGAAGGTAAAGCGCCGTAGCGCGGCCGCGGGCAGCCATCTACGCGCGGCCGCGCAGCGTCCGGGCTACGGTGCGCCGAACTTGCCCGGCGGCGAGGGCGTTAGCCAGGTATGCTTTTTTCGTTTTTTTCGACCTCTGGCAAGCGGACGGCCGGAGGCTTTTTGCTGGTGCTGCTAGCCCTGCTGGCCTCGTGCAGCAAGCCGCAAACCCTGGCGGCCTTATTTCAAAAAACCACGCCGCACGATGACTACGGCCGGGCCCTCGACCGCGCGGGCTTACAGCAGGCCGCGTTGGGCCGGCAGTGGCAACAGGCCGCCGCCCAAGCCCTACGCGACTCGCTCACCGTGACCCTCCCCGTGCTCGAAACCGGCTATTTCCGCCCCGAGCAGCCCACGGCGGCCGGCTACCGCTACGCCGTGCGGGCCGGCGAACTGGTGCACGTGCGCCTCACGCTGGCGCCCGGCCCCGTGCTGGCCCCCCGCGTGTTTGTCGATGCCTTTGCGCTAGCCCCCGGCCAGGCGCCCGACCTGCTGAAGTGGGCTGCCACCGACACTACTGCTGCCGGCACCTACGACTACAGCTACCAAGTGGCCGACGATGGCCAGCACCTGCTGCGCGTGCAGCCCGAGCTGCTGGCGGCGGGCCGCTACACCCTGCGCCTGTGGCGCGGGCCAGGGCTAGGGTTATTTCCGGTGAAAGGGCGCACCGACCAGGCCATCGGCAGCTTCTGGGGCAACGCGCGCGATGGCGGCGCCCGGCGCCACGAGGGTGTTGACATTTTTGCCCCGCGCGGCACGCCCGCCGTGGCGGCTACCGATGGCTACATCACCCGCACCGGCGAAAGCAAGCTGGGCGGCCGCGTGGTGTGGCTGGCCGATGCCCAGAGCCAGCACCTCTACTACGCCCACCTCGACAAGCAGCTGGTGCAGCCCGGCCAGCGCGTGCGGGCCGGCGACACACTGGGGCTGGTGGGCAACACCGGTAATGCCCGCACCACAGCCCCGCACCTGCACTTCGGCATCTACCGCGCCGGGCGCGGGGCGGTAGACCCCTGGCCCTTCTTGCATCGTGAAGACCCGGTACCAACTGCCCTGGCCGGCCCCGACCGCCGGGGCGAGTGGGTGCGCCCCACGCGGGCCAGCCGCACGCTGCCCACCACCCTGCCCCTGCTGGTGCAGGGCCAGCGCGCCGGCTATTTGCGCGTGGCCTTGCCCGGCGGCGAGCGCCGCTACGTAGCTGCTCGCGCCGTGGCCCCGGCGCAGCCCCTGCGGCGCCTTACGCTGGCCGCGGCCCACGAAATTCAGCTCGCGCCGGCGGTCGATGCGCCGGCCGTGGGCATCTGGCCGCTGCGCACAGCGGTAGTAGTGCTGGGCCAAAGCGCCGGCTACTCGCTCTTACGAGGGCCAGCCGGACAGCAGGGCTGGGCCCGAATATGAGGAGCCAGCCTGTCTAAGACACCTGCCACTGCGCAGTTATTTTGAAAGAATAGCACGCCGGACAACCACCGCCCACCCGGTTGCCTGCGTCAGCATCGCCTTGCTCGGGGCAGCTAGCGGGTGCCGACGCGCCAGGCTAATAACCTGACCAGAAACCCGACGCAGATTATTTTATCTTTAAATAATTCAACTATAAGTCCTGCTCCAGCCTGCCTGCTGGCAGTTGGCTGCATTATTTTAAAGGCAACTCCAGCAAGCGTAACGCATTTGCAGTCTATTTATTGCCTTTAATAAGAGCAGTAAGCCAAAAACTATCTGCCAGGTTACCTCGGTACGCGCTTGTACTTTTGTGGGAGATAGCCGAAACTTTTATTTTTACTTTACCCCATTTGTCAGCGCGTAAAGCCTTGGCTGGCAGGCGCTTCGGAACCGAGCTGCTCAACCTTGGGGCTGCCGCTAGGGCCACGGTTGTCGAGCTACGGTGTGCTCGCTCCTTAGTAGACATTTCCCGGCATCGGCTGTCTGCCTTTGGGCTGCCGCAGGCGCAGCTAGGCCTGGGCAGCTGCTAGGCTGCCACCGGTTGGCTGCCAGGTCGGCCGTCTTACCTGCTAAAAGTAATTTTGCTGCCCGTCTTAGCTTTGGCATTGTTTTTAGCTTAATGTAAATCCAAGGGAACTTTTTTTTTCGTTTGTCTCAATATGGATAAACTCGCTACTTCATCCGCTGGTCTGCTCGCGCGTATGCAGGCTGCCTCCTGGCAAGAACAACTGCGTGCCAGCGTGCGCCTTTACCTGGAGCTAGGCGCTAAGCCTAGCCTAGCTCAAGAAGCTGATATACTATTACAACGCACTGAAGCCGAATTGCTTGAATACTTATTAGCTGGTGCTCCGCCTACCCCACCCGAACGCCAGCGCGCCCGACAGCTGCTCGACATGGCTCAATATGCCCTGCTTGATGACCAGCTGCAAGAGTCGCTTTTGCCTGGCTGTGAAGGCCGCCTGACTTGCAGCAACTAATAGCAACCGCACCAAGCTGGCTAGCCTCCAGTCGACTTTGCCAACGCCGTTGTCCTCAAATAAAAAGGCTCCCTGAACTTTCAGGGAGCCTTTTTATTTGCTACTATTCAAGGTTATACCCACTTGTTATCGAGGGTAGCACCATTGACATCAATCTTGTTGGCCGAGATAACCAAGCTCAATACCATAGAAGCCTGGGTTTCGGCGCCCCGTGCATCAAAGCTCTCGGCATAGCTCACGCAGTAGGCTTCTTTAAAGGCAATTTCCTTCATTTTAGAGTCCTGGTCGCCGCGCTTGAATACAATCTTACCATCGGCCCGCTTGTAGGGGTCCAGCATCCAGCTGATAAGCTTCACGCTATCAGTCGAAACGATAGTCACCTTAATAGTGCCCCCCTGCACCACCGACGAAGGGCGCCCCTTATCGTCCGTGGTTTGGTTGAAGGAGTAGCCGCAGCTTACTACTTCACATTCCTCGCTGCCAGCAGCATCAAAAACTGCACTAAAAGAAGCCATGTTAAAAAAGAATTGGTGGAAAAATACCCTACCCTAGCTATACGCAGGTAGGTGGTTGAAGTTAAGACTATCAGTATTTAGTAACCTGAAAATAACTTAGCTCACGCTTTCTCTTCAGCCTACTGTTGAGCATATTCCGCGTTCCAGTCACGGTCAGGATTGTCGGGGTCATCGCCCTTAGTACCGTCGAGCGAAACCATGAAGGTTTTGGCCGGAAAGTAGGGCACCATGTGAATATCGAGGTTGATGCGGTCCTTTTGGTCAGGGTCACGCTCAAACTTCTTAATAGAAAATTTCTCAATCAGCTTGCCTGGTCCGGCGATGCTATCCAGGAAGCGCACAATCTGTTCCTGAATATCCATACGCATGTTGTGGTCCCAGTTCTCGAAGGCGCGGCGGTTCAAAAAGTCAATCAGCACCTTGGTCACGTAGTCGAACACGCGCACTACTGAATAGGTCTGCAAACCAATGTTATCGCCGTTGAAAAGCGTCTTGGCCGAAAAAGCCATTACCCGGCCGTACTCGTTTACCATCGGCACGAGGCCGATTTTTTCGAGGTTAGAAATCTCGCTCTTACGTAGTGGAAACTTCACGCCGTCCACCTCATTGAGGGTGCCGTGCTTGCGGCCCGCCGTCACCTGCGAGGCTAGCGTGGCATAGATGCGGCCCGCCAGCGCCGAGGAGGGTGGCACGTACAAGTCTTCTTCTTCCCCGATTTCCTCCAGCTTGCCGCGGCCCACCAGCCAGTTGGCGGCCATCACCACGTTGGATTTGTGGGCGTCGGCCCCGGTTAGGTTGGCTTCTTCAAACAGCTCGATTACGTCTTCCGGCGTGTCGTAGTGCTCGAAATCGGTGACCATCATCACCTTGTTCTTATGGGCGATTTTAGCCCACTTATCCACTACTTTGTTTGAGCCCAGGTAGCCCGGCACCACTAGCAGCGAATAGTTATCGCGCAGGTCGAGGCGGTCGTAATTCTGCTCCAGCTCCTCCGACACGGCGTCGATAAAGGTGGTATTGTCCAGGTCCTGTAGCTGGTCTTTATCCGCGTTCAGGATGGATACGTTCTTGACCTCATCCAGGTCAGTGTTCTTGAAAAACAGCGCTACCGAGCGGTAGGCCTGCTCTAGCTCGTGGGTAGCCTCCACGGCGGTGCGCAGATTGTCGGTGAGCTGCTGCTCGGTAGCCTCCACGCGCTGCTGGCCTTTCTCGATTGCGTCGGCGGTCGAGTCGCTTTCGCTCAAGAGCTTGTGCCACAGGGCTAGTCGCTTTTTAAGCTGCTTGCGGTCAGCCTTTTTACTGTCTTCCGACAAGAATATCTTCTTGCGGGCTTTTTTTTCAGGATTGAGGTTAGAAGCCCCGTCAATGGTTGTTTCGAGCAGGTCGAAACCGCCCACCTTGAGCAGGGCCTGCGTGCTTTGTTCGAGGGAAGGAGTTGCTTCGCGGGCGCGGTAGCCAGCGGCGGCATCTTGCTGTTCGGGAGCCATGAAAAAAGGGAGATGCGGAAAAAGAAGAGGGAGCGGAAGGAGCGGCTAGCCTACGCTAGCTCGTCCATCATGGCCTGAATAGCTTGCAAAAAAGCCTTCTTGGTTTCGGGATTTTCCAGAGCCGTCTTTAAAATCTTATTCGATTTGAGTTGGCGCAGCAATTTGCTCAGGTCGTCGGTTTCGGCGGCGAGGCTGCGCAGAAAATCGCTTTGGTTGATGATGCCTTTCTTACCAAAATCACCAAGCGAGGCAAAATGCAGCTTTTCAGCCACGCCAGCCCCATCGGCATCGGTAAAATCGACGGCCACCTCGGGTTTGAAGTGGGCAAACACCGCCTCGGGCGTTTTCAGGCCCTCCACAATCTGAGCCCGCAGGGGCGTATTAGTGGTGAGTTTTTGCACCAGCAGGGTGCGGTTGAGGGGAATGTCCGAAATCGCTTCGGAAGCATTGTCGAGCTTACGCTCCTGACCACCAATTCCGTAGGAGTACATAGAGGAAAATGTAGAAAGTGAAATGGCCGGCTAGGGCCACGGTGTGCGTCGGTGGCTGGCTTGAGAATGGTTACGGGGCTGCTAATCTAAAGGTTTAAACGCCTAAGTTTGATGCAGAAGCCGGCCCGCCGGCCTACTGTCGAGCTTAATGCCTTAGCCCAAGCAACCCTGGCGGCCGGGTAGCACGTAGCTCCGGCGTTGCTTCTGTTTTTGCTCATCTTTTCCTCGTTGCCCGTGGCCTACTCCGACACCCTTCAGCGCAGCCTGCACATTGCCCAGGCCGTGGCCCATGAATACCGCCAGGCGCAGTACGGCGCCCCGCACCTGCTCACCGCTCTGCTGCATAATGAGGTAGGGCTAGCGTCCTGGTTGGTAGCGGTGCTCGATAAGGACATTCACTACCTACGCGAGTGGGCCGAGGTGCGTCTCGAAGACGAGCCCAAGGCCGCCCGCCCGCCCGAGCAGCCCACCCCCGACGCCACCGTGCAGCAGGCCCTGGAGCTGGCCGACCTGGTGGCCTTGCAGCTGGCCCGCGAGCAGCCCGATGCCCTGTGCGCCCTGGCCGCCTTGCTGCGCCCCGGCCTGGCTTTTTCGGCCGAGCAGTTAAAATCGCTGCCGCTCACCCAGAAAGAAATTCTGGATGCGGCTCAGGCCGAGCGGCCCGCGCCCGCAGCTGCGCCCGCCGGCGCGGACGCTGCCGCTAGCCCCGCGCCCGCCCGGCAGGGCGGCGCGCTGGCCACCTACTGCACCGACAAAACCGCCCAGGCCCGCGCCGGCCAGCTCGACCCGATTGTGGGGCGCGACCGCGAAATCAGGCTGGTGGCCGAAATTCTGGGCCGCCGCACCAAGCCCAACGTGCTGCTCATCGGCGAGCCGGGCGTAGGCAAGTCAGCTTTGGTCGAGGGCTTTGCCCAGCAAATTGCGCTAGGGCTGGTGCCGGTGCATTTGCGCGAGGTAACACTCTTTGAGCTGGATTTGGGGACGCTGGTGGCCGGCGCATCGTACAAGGGCGAGGTCGAGGACCGCATCAAAAAGGTACTTACTGAACTCAAGCAATACACCCGCGCCATCTTGTTTATTGATGAGCTGCACGTGCTGCTCGACCCCAAGGGCAGCGCCGGCAGCGGCATTGCGCAGCTGCTCAAGCCCGAGCTGGCTAGGGGCGAACTGACCGTAATCGGGGCCACGACCAACGACGAGTACCGCCAGTATATCGAAAAGGATGAGGCGTTTAACCGCCGCTTCGACATCGTGCGCGTGGAGGAGCCCTCGGTGGTGGTGGCCGAGCGGATGCTGGAGCGCGTGCTGCCCATCTACGCGGCGCACCACGGCATTGCCCTGGGCGAGGGCACCGTGGGCGAGGCCGTGCGCCTGGCCAAGCGCTACCTCAAAGACCGGCAGCTGCCCGACTCGGCCATCGACCTCGTGGACCGCACGATGGCCGCCATCCGGATGCTCGACGAGCAGGCCGTGGCGGGCCTGCTCGCCCTGAAAACCGAGTTCGACGCCCTTGCGGCCCGCCACGCCGAGCTGCCCGAGGCCGACTACCTGCGCGAGTTGCGGTGGTTCTCATACCAGGTGCAAAACCAGGTTAGCCAGCTCTGGCTCAATCAGTTTGAAAACGAGCAGCAGCCCGACAAGCTCGAAACCAGCGCCGAACTCGAAACCTACCTGCGCGAGCTATTGGCCGCCGTGCTGACCCTAGCCGACACCAAGAAGGAAAGCGTGGAAAAGCAGGATATCGCCGCCATCGTATCGGGCAAAACCGGTATTCCGCTGGGCAAGCTGCAAAGCAACGAGCGTGACAAGCTGCTGCGCATGGACGAGGTTTTGCAGCAGCGCGTGGTGGGCCAGGACGGCGCCGTGCGCGCCCTGTGCGCCGCCATTCTGGAGTCGCGCTCGGGCCTCACAAAGGCCGGGCAGCCCATTGGCTCGTTCTTTTTGCTAGGGCCCACCGGCACCGGCAAGACCGAACTGGCCAAGGCCCTGGCCGATTTTTTGTTCAACGACGAGGCGTTTTTGATTCGCTTCGACATGTCGGAGTTCAAGGAGGAGCACTCGGCGGCCCTGCTCTACGGCGCGCCTCCTGGCTACGTGGGCTACGAGGAGGGCGGCCTGCTGGTCAATAAAATACGCGAGAAGCCTTATTCGGTGGTGCTGTTTGATGAGATTGAAAAGGCGCACCCGTCGGTGTTCGATATTTTTCTGCAAATTCTGGACGAGGGCAAGCTGCACGACCGGCTAGGGCGCGAGGGCGACTTCTCGAACGCCGTCATTCTGTTCACCTCCAACATCGGGGCCGAGCAGGTGAGCCAAACCTTCGCGGCCGGCGCTACCCCCGCCTCGGCCGACCTGCTCGAAACCATGAGCCGGCACTTCCGGCCCGAGTTTCTGGCTCGCCTCACCGAAATCGTGCCTTTTGCTCCCATCTCGGAGGAAAACGTGGGCCGCATCTTCGATATTCACCTGCGGCCGTTGCTGGAGCAGCTCCGGCGGCAGGGCATCACGCTCACGCTCAGCCCCGAGGCGCGGCAGCACTTAGCCTTGTCGGGCTTCACGCCCAAGTACGGGGCGCGGCCCATCACGGGCGTTATCCGCGCGCAGCTGCGGCGGCCCATTTCGCGGCTCATCATCTCGGGCGCGGCGAAGCCGGGCACTACGCTGGCCCTCACCCGGCCCGAGGGCAGCGACGAACTGCTGTGGACCACCAGCCACGACGAGCCCGCGGCCCCGGTGCCCCCCCTAGCCACGGCGGCCGAAGCGCTGGCGGCGGGCGCTTAGCTTTGCCCCGCCTGGGTTATTTTTTCCGTATTCCCCTGCCCTATATCGTCGTTTTATGCGGAGCTAACCGTGGGCGGCCAGTCGCTTTACCGGCTGCGCCAGTGCCAGTTTGCGTTCACGCAGGCCACCGACCCGCGGGGCCGGGCCGCGGCCAAGGTGCGCCACGGCCTGCTGCACCTGACCCTGGACGTGCCCGATGATGACCAGCTGCTCGACTGGGCCAACACCGTGCACAAGACCCTAGCTGGCCACGTCACCTTCTTCGAAGATGACCACCGCACGGCCCGCGAAACCCCCAGCTTCGCCGCGGGGCAGTGCGTAAGCTACCAGGAAACCTTCGTGGCCGGCGACGGGCAAGCGGGTGCCTGTGCCAGTTGCTCATCACCAGCAATGGGCTTGCGCTGGCGCTCGCAAGCAGCTTTCGCCGGTGGGCTGGCGGGTTGCGGCCCCGGCATCAGATTTCGCCACGGTACCCATTGCCCAGGCTGACCGTCGGGCTGCGTAGGGGCAGCGCTAGGCTCTGTGGGGCGTTAGCTGGTTAAAACAAGGGCCACTTGTTGTTGAGCTCCACGTCGCCGCTCTTGATTTTATTGGCCGAGAGGGTGAGCGCCATGGTCATGGACTGCGCGGAGGCGCTGCCGTCGAAAAGCTTGCGCAGGCCAACGCAATAAGCCTCGGTGAAGATGATGGTTTTACGGGCCACCGAAGCGTCATCAGCGGAGGCCACTACCAGCCGGCCGCTCATTTGTTTTTTGTCTTCGAGCGCCCAGCGATGCATTGCCTCATCGGGCACAGAGTCTATCTCCACCAGCAACTGGCCACCCTGCACGCGGGCATCGGGGCGGCCCAGCAGGTCAGTGTGCTGGCGCAGGCTCCAGCTAAAGCTGCGCACCACGTAGTCGCCGCCGTCGTCGATAAAAAGCTTGGCACTAAAAGCCATAACACAGGAATATTATTGAAAAGAAACCTCGCCAGATGCGGCTAGGGTAGGTACGGGCACCCTGGCCAAAAGGATGGGGCTAGCCCCGGACCAGCAACGAAACCCGGGCCTGGGGCGTAGCAAGGTACTCGCTAGCCTTCCCTTTTTGCTTGTATGCCCGATACCTACTACCGCTTGCCCCTCGACCTGGCGGGCCTCGTCGAGCGCCAGCAGCTGCCGCGCTGCTCGGTGCAAGAGTCTATTGCCCAGCACCTGTACCTGATGCTGACAACCCACTTCGGCGAGTCGCGCTACGAGCCTGATTTTGGCTGCCTGGTGTGGGAGCAGGACTTTGAGGCCATGACCACTATCCAGTGGAAAGATAACGTGCAACAGTCTATCGAGCACACCATTCGCACCTACGAGCCGCGCCTGGTGCGTGCCCGGGCGCAGGTGGCCGTGCTCGATTTTGAGCTAAAAAACGTGAACCAGCGCATTCGCAAGCGGCTCGATGTGCGGGTAACCGCCAGCCTGCACCACACCAACGAGCCGTTTGCTTTTCAGGCCAGCCTGTTCGTGGCCCCGCTGTCGGTGGAGTAACTTGGCCCGCGGGTTTGCCTTTTCTCTTTTCTCCGATGTTGCCTCCCCTCCCTTTTGCGTCGCCCGCGTCGGCCGCCCCCAATTTCAGCAAGGCTAGTGTTAAAAGCCGGCTTACGCGGCAGGCCGCCGAGTTCTGGGGCTACGCCGAAAACGACCTCGACGGCTTCGACCCTCTCGTGCAGCTGCTACTCGAAGCCTGCGCCGTTGAGTTCGAAAAGATGGGCCAAGAGCTTCAGCACACGCAGTACCGCCTACTTGAGCGCTTAGCTACCTTGCTGAACCCCGACGTGGTGGACATTGCGCAGCCCGCGCACGCCGTGGCGCAGGCCCGCGCCCGCGAAGCCACCGTGGCCCTGCCCGATACGGCGCAGTTCGTGTTTCAGCCCCCTGCGGTGGGCCGGCAGGCAGCCGGGCCCGAAATCTTTTTTTCGCCCTTGCAGGCCACTCGGCTCGTGGGCGGGGCCGTGCGCTGCCTGGCCACCGAGGCTACCGTGTGGCAGCTCGAGCCCAGCGGCCAGAAGCGCGTGGTGGCCCACAATGCCACCCCGTCGCCCGCCGCCCACCGCCGTCTGTGGCTAGGGCTGGAGCTGCCAGACACGGGCGTGGACCTAGCCGACCTGACCCTGTATTTTGAGTGGCTGAACGAGCCGCACGCGGCGGAATACGCCGCTTTTTTGCCGGGCGAGCAGTGGCTGCTGGGCAGCACCCCGCTCATGGGTCGCGCCGGCCTGCCGGTGCCCGAAGATCCCGCTAGTCTGGGTGAGGCCTACAACGTGTTGCAACGGGTAGAGCAGCAGGTGCGCGACTTCTACGGGCCGGCCTTTGTGCGGGTGGCGGGCCCGGCCGGGGCGCTGGCCGCCTACGCCCCCCGCCCCTACCCCGCCGAGCTGGCCGAAAGCCTGGACCCCGCCACCGACCTAGCGGTCCTCACCCAGCCGCTAACCTGGTTGGAGGTGCGCTTTTCGGCGGCCCTGCCCCCGGCGGCCTTCGTCCAGCTGCGGTGCGAGCTGAACTGCTTTCCAGTGCTCAACCGCCAGCTGCACAAAGTGCTGTACCGCTTGCAGCCGGCGCTCAACTTATTTCCGCTTGTGAGCGAGGCGCCGTTTCTGGCCATGCGCGAGGTGTATAGCCTCAGCAATGTGGTGTACCGCTCTACTACGCTCAACGACCTGAGCGCGGGGGCCACCGACACCTACACGCTGCGCGCCCAGGGCGTGGGGCGCTTCGACACCCGCACCGGCCACGAGGCCCTGCGCGAGCTGTTGGACCTGCTGCGCGATGAGAGCCGGGCCTTCACGGCGGCGGGCACCGACTTTATCAGTTCCATCCTGCGCGAACTCAACCAAAGCTTGACCCGCCTCGAAGAGCGCCTCGACCGCCAGCCCGGCGCCGAGCAGGCGGTGCCCTACCTGCTGCTGCGCCCGCGCGATGTGCAGGACAGCGTGTACCTGGAATACTGGTCGAGCAACGGGGCGCTGGCCAACCGGCTGCCCGCGGGCAGCCGGCTGCGCATTCACGATGGCCTGTATCTCGATGAGGTGCGCCTGCTCACCACCACTACCGGCGGCCGTGAGCGCCCCACCGCCGACGAGCGCACCCACGCCCTGCGCCGCAACCTGCTCACGCGCCAGCGGCTCGTGACGCTGGCCGACATCACGGCCGCCTGCTGGGCCGAGCTGGGCGCGCACCTGGCCGATGTGCAGGTGGCCAAAGGCTTCCAGAGCGGCCCCACGGCGGCGGCGGGCTTTGTGCGCTGCATTCGGGTGGCGCTGGTGCCGGCGGCGGGCAGCCGCCTCAGCCCGGCCGAGTGGCAGCAGGCCGCCCACGCGCTGCAAGTGCACCTGGCCGGGCAATCGGCCCTGAACCTGCCCTACGAGGTACTGGTGGAACCGCTGGCGGTGGGCTAGCCCACGCGCAGGAAAGCGGCAGGCCCTAGCGAAGGCATAGCTCGGCCGGAACAGCATCGTGCACCAATGGGCCGACGCAGTGCACTGCCTGCTGCAAGAAAGCCGCTAGCTGCGAGCCTGCCTGGCTAAGTAAGGGCAGCTGCCGCACTAGCTCATCGGTGGCGGCAACCCGGTATACCTGGCCGGCTGCCACGTGTATGCAAACTACTTGGTAAGTATGCTGACGCTTAAACTCATAAAAGGTCAGCCAGTCGCCCGCGCTGCTCCAGTACAAAAAGGTGGGCGGGTCAGTTTGGCACTCCCCGAGTGCGTGGGCTACGTGGCCGGCGCGGTGGTAAAGCAGCCGGGGTGGGCTAGCCACCGCCCAAAGCGCAAGGTCAGCCAGGCGATTTCCCCACACCTCCCAGGGCGCACTTGTCACGGCCACGTACTGCCCACCCGGGCTAGGCAGGACCGTGCCGGACTGCCTAGCCCCGCTGTTACCGGGTGCCAACGAGGTTTTGTAGCAGCAGGCGGCCCACATTTGCCGGCTCCATCTGCGGAAAAGCCCGTTTCAGGCGTTCGCTAGCCTCCTCCTGACTTAGGTGCCGCTGGTTTACCGCGCTGGCCAAATCGGCGGCTAGGGTATAGGCTGCCTCAATCTGTTGGCAAATGGCGGCGTAGCTAGCGGGCGTTACCTCCGGAAACTTTTCTTGCACAGCAGGCAGCAATGCGGCGGGTGCCCGCCGGCTATCCCGCAGCAAGCTGGCCAGGGTATAATTGAACGGGTCGGCAAAAACCGGTGGGGCCGGTACTGGCAGGCTATCGCCCACTTTCATCAGCAGATTGCCAAGTAGCGCGCGCCTGTTCATGGCCTGCATTTTACTTCGTTGTCTTCCGCACCATCAGCGCGGGCATTGTTTGAGCTCATTGTTTTGAGAGTCGTTGTAATAAAATACCGTGTTGCCTTCGGCCGAGGCCGGTAGTAGCAGCTTTTCGCGCACGGCCGATTTCGCCAGGATACGCCAGGTTTTTAAGTCGATGCTGGCTAGCCGAAAGTCAACGCCCCGTAGCAATGGCGCCAGCAGGTGCGGCCCCTGCACCAGCAAGGGCCCACCAAACTCGGCCCGCTGGCCGGCCTCGTTCAGCACCCAGCCATCAGTGAGGCGCAGGTAGCCAATGGCAGGACCACCCTGCCCCAACTCACGCGTTTCGACATACGCCACCTCCACGCCCTGAGCCGTGAAGTTGCCGACAAACTGATAGGGAGAAAATATCATTTTGACCTGGGTGGTAAGGTTTTACTGGCTTGGCCCAGCACTGCGCGCGACTCTACTTCTACCTGGTATAAGCCCCCTGGGTAGGCCCAACCCTGGCTGCCCGCGATGCCGATTTGTAGCTGCGTGCCCCGCGGAATGGTTCCTTCCGTGTATAGGCTCAGGTTGTTCCAGCTCGGAATAATAGTGTTCCGGCACCACTTTTATTGTAGCGATACCCTCGCAGCCAGTCCCAGGCAAACTGGTGGTCGCAATCCAAATCTATCAAAGAGTCAAGGGCCAGCGGCAGTTGGTGAGCCTTACCCGTTTTAGGTAGATGCGCGCGGTAGCAGCGCTGACGGCGCATCGCCCAGCACTGGTGCACTCACCTGAGGGGACGCTTTTTGCAGGAATGCTTCTATTTGCGGAGCGCTTTGGCTGATGACGGGCAATTGTGCCAGCAGTTCCTCTGTGGCAGGCACCCGGTAGAGACGGCCGGTAGCGGGGTGCACAAACACCACCTCATACGTTTGCTGCCGCTTAAACTCGTAGAACGTCAGCCAGTCGCCCGCTTGGCTCCAGTATACAAAAGTAGGCTGGTCGGTTTGGTACCTATCCAAGGCGTGGGCCGAGTAGCCCGCGCGGTAGTACAGCAGCCGAGGGGGGCTAGCTACCGCCCACAGCGCCCAGTCGGCCAGGTAGTTTCCCCATACCTCTAGCGGTGCGCCCAGCATGGCCACGTACTGGCCCCCGGGGCTAGGGACAGGGGTGCCGGCAGGGGCACTATTTGTAAGGAACTTCCACATACTGAATTTCTTTGCCCACCACCCGGTAGAGTTGATGTCCGCCACCGCCCAGCGGGTTGGCCTGCGGGGCCACTGTGCCTTCAACATAGATACCAAACCGGCGGGCCGACCAGCGCATGCCAGCCATATTGCGCGAGCCGGGGTAGTCAAGGGCCATCTTTAAAACGGTTTCGGAGCTGGTAGCCATTTTCTGGTTGGAAAGCCACCGGCCTTTCTTGGCCCACTGCAAGGCTTCCTGCACTTTGAGACTGCGCTGCCCCAGCCCGATGTTGAAACCCTTCACTTCTCCAAAAGCCTCGGCCAGCTTGGGTGTTCTGGCCAAATAGCGCACCGCCGCTACCCGGTTGAGGGCCGAAGCACCTTCCAACGCCATTTTGCCGGCCGCCCCGGCACCCTTGGCCAATACCAGGTCGCCGATAACGCGGCCCACTGCCCGGCCCCACTGCCGGGGCGTCCAGTGCGGGGCCTCGTGCAGCAATTTTTTTACCGCCGCGATAATATCAGCCATCCGCTGGGCCACGTGGGTGCCCCAGCGGGCATCAAATACCTGAGCTGCTACCAAGCTGCGGCGCACATCAAAGGGGTCGAGCAGGCTCAGCGCCGTGAGCGTAGTGCCCATTTCGCGGTAGGTAGCTAGCTGCCACATATCGTGCGAGAGCAGGTCCCAGGTCCCCTTGAGCGAATCGCCCAACCCATCCATTACGCCTTGGCTGAACTGCACGTAGGCCAGGGCTATCGTCAGGCCAGTGTCGGTAAGGAATACCAGCATGGTGGGGCCCGCCGCCGTGCGGGGCTGCACTACCGGCGGCCGGCCCGCCTGCACCGCTATATCGTTGCGACTGCGCGATGTGAGGCGGGGCGCCGGACCCTGCGGCCGCGGGGCCCGCGGCGGCCCCGCGCTGGCAAAGGTGTGGCGATTGGCTTGGGAAGTAGCTGGCGGCATGGCACAAGCAGAAACGTGACAATGGTCCTTAACGTAGAGCGGCTAGCTTGGTTTGTGCCGTAGCTTGGCCGGCACCGAAGGTAGTTTGTGTGCATCTTAGCGCCCACTAGTTTACTTACTTTATGTCGTATCCTGTTCGAGTTACTGTTCAAGTAGGTGATAACATGCTGACTGACTTCCGCAGCCTCACGGTTACGCAGGAGCTATTCACGCACCACACCTTCGCCATCGACTTCTCGTTTGAGGCGCTGGCCAGGGCCCTGAAAATCAGCCCCGACCTGCTTTTCAAGCAGGGCCACGAACTATTGAGCGGCGAGCTCGTCACCATCAGCTGGGTAAGTGCCCTGCCCTTGAGCACCGACGGGCAGTTCGAGTTCAAGGGCATCGTGACGGAAACCAGTATTCAAACCCATTCCGACCTCAGCAACTACTACCACCTCAGCGGGGCCAGCCCCACCTTTGTGCTGGAGGACGGCAGCCAGAGCCGCTCGTTTGTGAAGCAAACGGTGGCGCAGATTTTCACCGCGGTGCTCGGCCAGTACGAGGACAATGTGTTTGAGCGCCAGCTAAAGCCGCGCCGCCAAGCTGTGCTGCCGTACGTGGCGCAGTATGACGAAACCAATTTCAATTTTTTGAGCCGGCTGGCTGCCCAGCAGGGCGAGTGGTTTTACTACGATGGCACCAAGCTGCAACTCGGGCTGGCCGAGAAGCCGGCCGTGGCGTTTCAGAGCAGCGGCGTGCAGGGCTTCACGCTCTCGATGAACTTGCAGCCCGGCCAGCTGAAGGGCAGCTTCTACAATTACCGCACCCACCAACCCCTGCAAGCTACGGCCAACGCGCCGGCCGGGGCCGACGCCTTCAGCGAGTTTGCGCTGCAACGCTCGAAAAAAGTATTCAAGCAGCCGCACCGGCTGCTGGCCGACAGCGTGCTCACCGACACTACCAAGCTGCAAACCGCCATGGATGTGCTGGCCGCCAAACAGGCCAGCGGCCTGGTGAGCCTCGAAGGCCACGGCGAAATTATTACGCTGTCGCCGGGCAGCCTGCTCGAAGTGAGCGACGCGGCGGGCGTCGACTACGGGCAGTTTCGGGTGCTGGCTGTTTCGCACGAGCTCGATGGCGACGGCAACTACCAGAACCGCTTCAAGGGCATGTCGGGGGCGCTGGCTAGCCCCCCGGCCAACGAGTTTTACGCCGCCCCGGCGGCCCACCCCGAAATAGCCGAGGTTATCGACTTGGCCGACCCGCGCCGCCTGGGCCGGGTACGGGTGCGGTTTCAGTGGCTGGTAGACAAGAAAGAGCAGGCCGAAAGCGGCTGGCTGCGCGTGACGACGCCCTACTCGGGCGATGGCAAGGGCCACCTGTTCACGCCCGAGGTCGGCTCGCAGGTGCTCGTCAACTACGAGCATGGGCTACCCGACATGCCCGTGGTGGTGGGCAACGTCTTTCACCCCCAAAACAAGCAGGGCGCCAAGTACAGCCCGCCC
>Ga0308157_10001744_pt1 | contig 41116 bp, 33 predicted proteins | sample PhyBR1_FD_201035 | JGI IMG/M metagenome (GOLD analysis project Ga0308157, IMG submission 201035) | Phyllosphere microbial communities from UC Gill Tract Community Farm, Albany, California, United States - DLSLB.R1 | ecosystem: Host-associated > Plants > Phyllosphere > Unclassified | place: USA... | reverse complement strand
TAACGCGTGAAATACTTGGAGAATCGGAAAGCATTTCGAAAATTAAAGAAACGATCGAACGTGTTGCCCCTACCGAGGCCCGTGTATTAATTACAGGTGCAAATGGTAGTGGTAAAGAACTGGTAGCCCGTTGGTTACACGAAAAATCGAACCGTTCTGAAAGTCCTTTAATCGAAGTTAACTGTGCAGCCATTCCTTCAGAGTTAATTGAAAGTGAATTATTTGGGCACGAAAAGGGATCGTTCACCTCTGCTGTAAAACAACGCATCGGTAAGTTTGAACTGGCTAATGGGGGCACATTATTTTTAGATGAGATTGGCGATATGAGCCTGTCAGCACAGGCAAAAGTACTCCGCGCCCTGCAGGAGCATAAAATTACCCGTGTGGGTGGCGAAAAGGAAATTGATGTAAACGTTCGCGTTTTAGCGGCAACCAATAAGGATTTATTAAAAGAAATTGAGAATGGTAACTTCCGTATGGACTTGTACCACCGCTTAAATGTAATCAATATACACGTACCTCATCTTACCGAGCGTACTGATGACATCCCGGTAATTGCACAGAACTTTTTAGAACGGATTTGTGGAGATTACGGCATGCCGGTTAAAAAGATAAACGAAGGTGGAATGTTGGCTTTACAGGCATTACCATGGACAGGTAACGTACGTGAGCTGCACAATATGATTGAGCGTTTGATTATTCTGAGTGATAAGGTAATTACCGAAAATGATGTGCGTGCCTTTGCCAATCCGGGCGGCGGAACAAACATTGGTGCTGCAACCAGTGCTCAGATTGCCAGTTCTGGTGGTTCGAGCCTTGCTTCTACCTTTGATTCATTTAATAATTTTCAGGACTATAAAGATCATGCAGAACGCGAGTTTATTAAATTCAAACTCGAAAAAAACAATTGGAATGTATCTAAAACGGCTGATGAAATTGATATTCAGCGGAGTCACCTGTACAGCAAAATTGAGAAATTTGGTTTAAAAAGAGCCGAATAGCACTGCATCAGTTAAAAAGTTTTAACGTTGGAATATTTGATGGTTAGCCGGACGATATTCCAACATTCTAACATTCCCCCTCTAGCCCATATAATCATTTTGTCGCATTAACAAGGCCCTGTATTTGTTAAAGATGGCTGTTTTAGAAACGAAACCTAAATAGCGGTTACTTTCATCCAATACGGGTAAAATCCAGACATTATCTTGTTCCATCTTTTTCAAGACTATTTTTAAGTCTTCACTTTCCAAAATGGTATCCGGTGCAGATTGAACCAGATGTGCGGCCAGTAAGCTTTCCTTATCCGGGTTACGCATCATCTCGTTAAAAAGCTCTTCAATGTAAATAATCCCTTTAAAATCTCCGGTTTCATCTGTAACCGCACAGATATTTTTATGTGATTGCACAATTTCGTTCATCTTTAATGAGAGTACATCGTTCATCTGCAACTGTGGGTAACTCTTTTCAACCAGGTATTTCAGTTTCATCTGATTTAAAACCGTTGTATCCTTATCTTCATGGGATAACAATTCACCCTTATCGGCCAGCACTTTAGTATAAATAGAATGTTTTTGCGCACTGCGGTTAATGGCATAAGAAATGGCTGTGGTAATCATTAAGGGTACCATCAATATGTATCCACCTGTAATTTCGGCAATCAGGAAGATTCCGGTTAGTGGAGCATGCATAATCGATCCTAAAGCGGCAGCCATTCCCGCTACAATAAAATTCGAAACATTCAGCTGTGCTATTCCCGACAAATTAACGGCATAAGCAAAAATAAACCCGATTAAACCGCCCATAATCAGGCTGGGTGCAAATGTACCGCCATTACCGCCCGCCCCTAACGTAATTAATGTTGCCAGCGATTTCATAAAAATGGTTACGACCGTAAACAATACCACCATGGCAGGAATGTTATTGTAATCTTCGAAAATACTGTTGTTAATTACAGCGAGATAATCGCCTTTTAACAGGCTTTTCATGGTAATATAACCTTCTCCGTATAGTGTTGGAAAAAGAAATACCAGCACCCCTAACATTAAACCACCAACAATTACCTTGGTATACGGATGTTTTATCTTGTAAAAAAGCCCCTTGACAGCATAGTTAGCTTTAGTAAAATAGATTGAAAATAAACCAATTAAACCCGCCAGCAGTACATAGTACATCAGCGCATTCATTTTCCAGCCTTCGGTTACCAAAAAGAATAACTGCTGGGTATAAAATGCCCTGGCCACTACCGCTGCGGTTGCTGCTGATAATAGCAATGGAATAAATGCCGGAATAGTAAATTCAGGGAGCAAAATTTCAATTGCAAACACAATGCCGGCAACCGGGCTATTAAAAGCCCCGGCAATACCTGCAGCAGCGCCACAGGCCACCAACATGGTAATTTCGCGATAAGAAAGCCCTAAAAACCGGCCCAGATTTGAACCAATGGCCGAACCACTGGTAACAATAGGTGCTTCTAAGCCTGTAGAACCACCAAAACCAACAGTAATTGCAGCAGTAATAACCTGCGAATAGATATTATGTGGTTCTACCCTGCTCGATTTCTTTGAAATGGCGTACAACAAAGGAGTTAAACCGGTTTCGAATTTTGTTTTACGGATAAAATACTTAATGTATAACACCGTTAAAAAGATCCCGATCATCGGAAAAATGAAGTACAGGTAGTATTTATATTTCCAGTGCCAGTCTGATTGAAGAAACTCCTCTATATGGTGGGTTAAACTTTTTAAAGCAGCAGCAGCAAGTCCGGCTAAAATACCGACTATAACAGCCAATACAACTAAGAAATTACGGTTTGATATTTTTGATTTCCGGTATTGGTTAATCTGATCAAGGTAATTTACAAAGCGGATATACATGTTATTCTGTTTTTATATTCCAGCGGAAAAATCAGGGATTATGCATCAAATTTATCGAGGAGCTTAATTAAGGTCGCAAAATCTTTTGGATATGGTGCGTCAATCACAATATCTTTATCATCAAGACCTTTAAATACCAGATGCCTGGCGTGTAAGGCAAAACGCTTCATGATTGGCTGCTCTTCTTCACCTTTGGTTAGTTTATAACCTCTTTTAATCGAAGAAAGAAAAACTGGTTTCCCCTTATACATATCATCCCCCACAATAGCAGCCCTTTGGGTAGCTAAATGAATTCGGATCTGGTGCATACGACCTGTAATCGGCTTACACTCCACTAAAGTATAATGCTTATAATACTTTAAAGAATCGAAAATGGTTTCAGCTCTTTTCCCTTCGTTCCTATCGATGGTTACATTTTTATTTCCATCATTTAAGATTGGCAAATCGACCATTAGCTGATCAAAAATCACATGGCCATCTACCACTGCATGGTAAGTTTTGTTCACTTTTCTTCTTTCAAACTGCATAGAAGCGTGGCGGTAACCTTCAGGATTTTTAGCAATTATTAAAGCGCCGGAAGTTTCCTTATCTAAACGGTGACATACCTGTGCATCATGGCTATATTGTTTAGCCAAACGCAAAACATTGGTTTCGCCAGCTGCACCTCTTTCATCAAGCGATGCTAAAAAAGGAGGTTTGTTGATGACAATAAAATCGTTGTCTTCGAAAAGGATAAGATCTTTAAAATTTGGAAACTTCAAACTGTGGTGTGATTAATGAAGCGCAAAAATACGATTTTATTTTTTTAAGGCGGTTATCACCCTGAATTTATTTCAAGAGCTTATGGAGAAAGGTATAATAAATTAACCATTCAGGATCTGGTTGGGTAATACAAAAAAGCCGCTCCAATGTGAATGGAGCGGCTTATATTTTTTTGGTTAAAACGATTAGGATAATTCAAACTTATAACCTACTCCCTTTACCGTAGAGACATAGTTTTCGCCTAATTTTTCACGTAGTTTACGAATATGCACATCAATAGTACGGTTGGTTACCACCACAGAGTCTTCCCAGATATTTTTTAAAATCGATTCGCGGGTGTAAACTTTACCTGGCTTAGAAGCTAGCAGGTATAACAATTCGAATTCTTTTTTAGCCAGTACTACTTTATTGCCCCCTTGAAAAACAAGGTATGCTTCGCGGTCAATTACCAAATCGCCAATTTCGAGCTTATTTTCTGATACCTCTTCTGTACCGGTATTTCTTCTTAAAATAGCATTGATGCGGCTTACCAAAGCCCTTGGTTTAATTGGTTTTGCGATGTAATCATCTGCCCCCACATTGAAACCGGCAATTTCCGAATACTCTTCACTTCTGGCAGTTAAGAAAACCATAAACGTATTTTTGAATTCGGGGATTGCGCGCATTAAACGGCAAGCCTCAATTCCATCCATTTTAGGCATCATAATATCCAGTATAATCAAATCGGGGTGAACTTTCTTTGCAACGGTAATCCCTTCCTGACCATTCGTTGCTGTAAAAACCTGATACCCCTCTTTCTTTAGGTTGTACTCAATAAGCTCCAGAATATCTGGTTCATCATCAACAATTAATATTTTCTGACCTGCGTTGTTCATAGTTAAATATTTGTTACGAAAGTACTGTCTATGATGCAATATTTAGTTAAGTCTAAGTTAAGAAATTGTTAATTACTTAAATTAGTTTAACATGAAATTTGTTTTAACGTAACGTCTTGGCCAAAAAGGCTTCTAATTCCTCTCCACGAAGGTTTTTGGCAACTATTTTGCCTTCCGGATTGATCAAATAGGAAGTCGGAATTGCTTGTACCTGATATTTTTTTACCGTTTCACCATTAAAATCTTTCAATTCCGAAACATGAGTCCAGGTTAATCCGTCAGCTTTAACAGCCCCTAACCAGGCTGCTTTATCTGTATCAAGCGAAATCCCCAGAATGTCAAAATTCTTCGTCTTATACTGGTTGTAAACCTTTACCACATTGGGGTTCTCCTGGCGGCATGGCTGACACCATGATGCCCAAAAATCTACAAGCACATATTTCCCCTTATAATCTGCTAAGCTAACAGGTTTGCCCTCTGCTGTATTGATGGTAAATGCTGGCGCTATTTCTCCAACTTGAACCGCTTTCAATAACGCCATTTGTTTAACAAAAGCATCTACGGTAGCATTGCCTTTGATATCTGCTTTCACCTCGTCAGCAAATTTCACCAGTTCTGCTTCAAATTCCTGTGGACTTAAAGTATTCATGGCATAAAAACTGGCCAATGTGCCTTTATTGTCTTTTGCAAATTTTAAGATCTGGGTATTTAACTGGTTAATGTAAGCTTCATACTGGGGTTTCATCGATTCCAGTATAGCCGCTCTGTTTTGTGGTTGCGTAGCTACCTTAGCTTCAAAATCGGCCTGTAATTTTTCTACTTGTTTGGCAAAGGTGTTCCTGATGCCGTTAAGCTCCGATAATTTATCAACCTCGTTTGCACCAGAAATCTTATAAGCCATGGTTTTATCTGCCAAATCAGCTTCCAATTTAATTCCATCGCCATTTTTAGCAATCAGCATAAATTCGTGATTCCCAACTGATACCCTGAAAAAATCAACTGAAGGGGTCTTACGTATAAATTTGAATTCGCCTTTTTCTGATAAGTTGGTCGAATCGATTGCAACCATGTTGCTGTTTTGCATGCCATATAAAAACACTTTTTTTTCTGCTCCGGGATTTTGGAAAGTTCCATCAATCGTAAAGCTATCTTTTGGTTTACATGCAGTGAAAGCAATTGCAATCAGCGCGATCAGGCTCAATTGTTTTATTCTCATTATTTCAGTTTTTCAAGTATTAATTCATTTAATTTCTTAGCATCGGCTTTTCCTTTAGCCAGTTTCATTACATCACCAACAAACAAGCCTAAAACGCCTTTTTTACCTTTTTTATATGCTTCTACCTGCTGCGGATATTTATTTAACACTTCGTCAATAAAAGTCCCCAATTCATCTCCATTATCGGTAATTAGAAGATTTAATTCCTGTGCTAACTCCGCTACATTTGCATCAGCTTTGGTTTCAATAGCAGGTAATAATTGCTGGATCGCAATCTGCTGGGTTATTTTTTTATCGTCAACCAGGTTAATGGCAGCCGCAAGTTGCTCGGGTTTAACACTGTAAGCATCTGCTGCAATACCTTTTTCATTCAAAATAGCTCTAACTGGACCAATAAGCCAATTAATTAAGCTTTTTTTGGTATTTACAAGCGGTAAGGCTGCATTAAAGTAAGTCAATAAGACTAAATCCTCGGCAAACAAGGCTGCATCAGCTTTACTGATCCCAAATTCTGCAATCATTTTTTTCGAAATCTCATTTGGTAATGCAGGCATCGCAGATTTGATTTCAGCTAACCAGCTATCCGAAATATGAATAGGTTGCAAATCGGGATCAGAAAAATAACGGTAGTCGTTAGCCTCTTCTTTGGTACGCATGGGCGAAGTAGTACCATTTTCAGCATCAAAATTGAGCGTACTTTGAATAATTTTTCCGCCATTACTGATTACTTCAACCTGGCGGCCAAATTCGAAATCCATAGCCCTGCGCACGTTACGCATCGAGTTTAAGTTTTTCACTTCACAACGGGTTCCAAATTCAGTTGCCCCTACCGGACGGATTGAAATATTGGCATCGCAACGCAAACTGCCTTCTTCCATATTGCCATCGCTCACATTTAAATGCCTTACCAGTTTTCTGATCTCGCTTAGCAAGGCAGAAGCTTCTTCCGCACTGCGGATATCAGGCTCAGTAACAATCTCAATTAAAGGCACACCGGCACGGTTTAAATCAACCAATGAGTATTGATCGTCCTGATCATGAATGCTTTTACCTGCATCCTCTTCTAAATGAATGCGGTTAATCCCAATTTTTTTGGTCGAGCCATCCGAAAGTTCAACTTCCAGAAAACCATTTATACAAATGGGTTGATTATCCTGTGTAATCTGGTAACCTTTAGGCAAATCGGCATAGAAATAGTTTTTCCGGTCGAAATGATTGATCTGATTAATGGTACAATTTAGTGCAAGGCCAATGCGAACTGCTTTAGCTACTACTTCCCTGTTTAGCTTTGGCAAAGCACCTGGCAATGCAAGCGAAACAGTTGATATATTTTGATTAGGCGAAGCACCAAAAGCGGCACTATCAGCAGAAAATATTTTGGTATTTGTATTTAACTGAACGTGGATTTCCAGTCCTGAAACAAGTTCGAAATTGCTATTTTGTAAAGGCATTAAAGCTTTCTATGTTAAAATTATAAGCAAATATAGTTATTATTTAGTCTTTCGTTAAAAAGGCTTGAGTCAGATTTTCCAGAAAAATCCCTGCCGGGCAATCTCGATACTTCAGCTAAAGCCCGGGTAAAATTACTCAATAAAACCAGCAAATGGAATTCGTTAAAGAATGTTAAATCGAAAAGCGGCTATTAAACTCCGATGTAACAGGTAAGTCTATCTCCATAATTAACACACAAAAACCTTTAAAATTATGAAAAAGTTAATTTTAGTTGCCGTAGTTCTGATGGTATCATTATTCGGCGCAGATCATGCAAAAGCACAGGTTAGTTTAAATATAAATATTGGCTCGCAACCGGTTTGGGGGCCTGCGGGTTATGATCATGTAGATTATTATTATTTCCCCGATATTAATACTTATTACTATGTTCCTTCCGCTCAGTATATTTATTTGAATGCAGGCCAGTGGGTATGGACAAATAATCTCCCCTCCCGATACGGCAATTTTGACTTATACCGTGCTTATAAGGTAGTAGTAAACAAGCCAAAACCCTACCTTCAAAATAATTATTACGTTACCAGATATAGTCGCTACAAAAATTACAACGGTCGCCAGGCGATAATAAGAGATAGCCGCGATGCTAAATATTACGTAGTAAAGGGCCATCCCAATTATAGTACAAAACAAGTAACCGTGGTTCGCCAGGAAAGAAGCCAGCCACAAAGAATAAAAGCGGTTAAACGTGTAGAACAAAACCATAACAACCGATCAGAAAGAAATGGCAAAGGTCATGGAAACGAGCGTCATTAGCCCTAAATTCGGTTAGAAAAAAGGAGCATCTGTTGGTGCTCCTTTTTTTTGTATCCACACTTTGGCACGCCATTTGAAAATAAATTATTATCACACAAATTAAATAACAATGAAAAGATTATTATTAATTGCTGCAGTGATGATGGTTTCATTCTTCAGCATACCCGCAAAGGCTCAGTTAAATGTAAATGTTAATATCGGTTCGCAGCCATTATGGGGGCCTGTGGGTTACGATCATGTAGATTACTATTACCTTCCGGAAGTAGAGAGTTATTACTCGGTACCACAAAGGCAATTTATCTATTTAAATGGAAATGATTGGGTTTTTGCCAATTCATTACCTGCCAGATATGGCAATTATGATTTATATAACGGTTATAAAGTAGTGATTAACTCGCCCAAACCTTATTTAAATTTCAGAAACGATAAAATAAAATATGCCAAATACAAAGGCAACAAAAACCAAATGATAATCCGCGATAGTCGCGACAGCAAATATTATGTAATAAAAGGCCATCCACATGGAATGCCTCCGGGACAAGCTAAAAAAATCTACGGAAAAGGAAATAACGGTAATGGTAAAGGCCATGGAAATGGCAAAGGAAAACACTAAGCTGTATTATGGTTGAAAAGTTTTTCACGTAGCTGTTACAATAGAAATTTTGGCACAGCGTTTGAATTACGTTTACCACACACAAATTAATAGATTATTATGAAAAAGTTATTCATCCTTTCCGCGATTTTAGGTATCGTGGCTTTAACATCTAATCAATCTAACGCTCAGGTAAGTATTAATGTGAATATTGGTGCGCAGCCAGCCTGGGTACCTGCTGGATACCAGGATGTTAATTACTACTATCTTCCAGAAGTACAGTCTTATTATTACGTTCCACAAAGAGAATTTGTGTATCTACACGGAAACAGGTGGACCAGATCGAGATATTTACCTGCAAGATACAGGGGTTACGACCTGCACCATGGCCGAAAAATTGTGGTTTACGGAAATAGCCCGTACAACAGCTACAATGTACATCGGGTAAGGTATTCAAACCATGGTAACTATTCCCGTTCTTATGGTGGTGGCGACAGAATCAGATATAATTCGCCAAGGAATTACAGAAACTACCGGGAAGATAACAGACACCATGATAGATATGTAAATACAAGCCTGTTCTCGAGGGGACATCGCGAAAAACATGGCAGACATTAAAATAAAAAAGAGGCTTTAGGGCCTCTTTTTTATTGCTTTTATGCTCAGCTTAATGAGCGTGTGGAATAAAGCTTTCTGCTTTTTCAAGTACGGTTTTTAAACCAGCCGGATTCTTGCCGCCAGCAGTTGCGTAAAACGGCTGGCCACCCCCACCACCCTGGATTTCTTTTCCAAGCTCGCGAACTATATTTGATGCGTTTAATCCTTTTTTAACCAAATGGTCAGAAAGCATTACGGTGATACCAGGTTTGCCATCAATTTCTGTAGTAAAAACTAAAAGCAAGTTATCAATCATATCTTTTAAAGAGAATGCAAGGTTTTTAACGGCTTCAGCACTCTGAATATCAATGTGTTTAGCAATTAAGTTAATGCCGTTAATTCCTCTTACATGATGCACAATTTCATGTTTTAAGGTATTTATACGCTCAAGTGTTGATTTTTCGATCTCCTTTTTCAGTTTTGCATTTTCGTCAAGCAAGGCTTGTACAGCTGCCGGTAAATCTTTACTTCCGTTTAATAAGGTTTTTAGCTGACCAAGTTCTTTTCGCTGATCCAGGAAGAACTGCTCTGCTTTATCAGCTGTAATAGCCTCAATACGCCGAACACCAGCAGCAACTGCACTTTCAGAAACAATTTTAAATGAACCAATCTGTCCTGTAGCTTTTACGTGTGTACCGCCACAAAGTTCTTTAGAAAAATGATCGTCGAAAGTAATCATCCGGACAAAATCGCCATATTTTTCGCCGAATAAAGCAGTTACACCACTTTCAATCGCATCCTGGTATGGTACATTTCGCTGCTCTTTCAATTTAATGTTCTGTCTGATTTTCTGATTCACAATCACCTCAATTTGTGCCAGTTCCTCGTCGGTTACTTTGGCAAAATGAGAAAAATCGAAACGCAGGTAATCTGCATTCACCAAAGATCCTTTTTGGTTAACATGTTGTCCCAAAACCTGTTTTAAAGCAGCGTGCAACAAGTGTGTAGCTGAGTGGTTATCTTCTGTTAAAATACGTTTATCTTCATCTACAACGGCCCAGAATTTACCTTCCAGATTATCAGGTAAAATATCAGCAAAATGAACGGTTAAGCCATTTTCTTTTTTAGTATCAGTAATGTCAATCCAAAACTGGCGGCTGTGGTCTTCTAAACGGCCTGTATCTCCTACCTGACCACCACTTTCTGCGTAAAAGGGTGTTTGACGTAAAACCAATTGAAACTGTTCTTTACCTTTAGCTTTTACTTTACGGTATTTTAAGATTTCGGTCTCAATCTCCAGGTCATCGTAGCCCACAAACTCACTTTGATCGTCGGCATTTACAATAACCCAGTCGCTGGTATCAATAGCAGTTGCGGCACGGCTATCCTCTTTCTGTTTCTTTAGTGCCTGTTCGTATGCTTTTAAATCAACTGTCCAGCCTTTTTCCCTGGCCATCAACTCCGTTAAATCTATTGGAAAGCCAAAAGTATCAGAAAGTTCAAAAGCAAAAGTACCATCAACGTTATTATTAACTGCCTGATACTTTTCAAAACGTTGAATACCGGTGGAAAGCGTTCTTAGGAAAGAAACCTCTTCTTCTAAAACCACTTTCTGTACAAAATCCTGCTGCGAAACCAGTTCGTCAAAAACGCCTTTAAACTGATCGGCCAATAAAGGTACCAGCTGGTTTAAGAAAGGTTCTTTAAAGTTTAAGAAAGTATAGGCATAACGTACTGCTCGGCGTAAAATCCTGCGAATTACATATCCCGCTTTGTTGTTAGATGGCAACTGACCATCGGCAATTACAAATGAAATGGCACGGATATGATCGGCCATTACACGCATTGCAATATCAGTTTTTTCGTCGGCACCGTATTTAATGCCTGCTTTATCTGAAATGAACTGAATCAGGGGTTGAAAAACGTCGGTATCGTAATTAGAGGTTTTATCTTGTAAAACACGCACCAAACGCTCAAATCCCATTCCGGTATCCACATGTTTGGCTGGTAAGCTTTGCAGAGAACCATCTTTTAAACGGTTAAACTGCATAAATACGTTGTTCCAGATTTCGATTACCTGCGGGTGATCAGCATTTACCAGTGAAGCGCCATCCACCAATGCTTTTTCTTCATCGGTACGGCAATCTACATGGATTTCCGAGCAAGGCCCACATGGCCCAGTATCACCCATTTCCCAGAAATTGTCTTTTTTATTTCCTGGTAAAATGTGGCTCTCATCTACATATTGCTTCCAAAGATCAAAAGCTTCCTGATCTTTAGCTAAGCCTTCTTTTTCATCACCTTCAAAATAGGTAACGTACAATTTCTCTTTTGGTATTTTGTAAACTTCGGTCAATAATTCCCAGCTCCAGGCAATGGCATCTTTTTTAAAATAGTCACCAAAGCTCCAATTGCCTAACATTTCGAACATCGTGTGGTGATAGGTATCGATTCCTACTTCTTCAAGATCGTTGTGCTTACCGGAAACACGCAGGCAACGTTGCGTATCTGCAACACGAGAATACTTAATGGCAGCCTCTCCCAAAAACAAATCTTTAAACTGATTCATACCCGCATTGGTAAACATTAAGGTTGGGTCGTTTTTAACCACAATCGGTGCGGATGGTACAACATGGTGTTGTTTCGATTCAAAAAAACTAAGGAATGCCTGTCTAATCTCTTTTGCTGTCATTTCAATATTATTGGAGGGAACAAAATTAAAATTTTATTGCGTTATTAAGGAAAAATCGAGCTACATTTGAACACTTTAATTAATCGATATAAAACACTCATAATCAAGCTCAAAATATGCCGTATAAAGAAAGAGACATTAATAAAATGTATTATACCATGGGCGAAGTGACTGAAATGTTTAATGTAAACGCTTCACAGATTCGTTTTTACGAAAAAGAATTCGATATCCTTCAACCTAAGAAAAACAAAAAAGGTAACCGGCTTTTCACTCCGGAAGATATAGAAAACCTCAAAATTATCTTCAACCTTGTTGACGAAAAAGGCTTCACCTTAAAGGGAGCTAAAGACTATCTGAAAAATAATAAATCGGATGTAAAAGAAAACCAGAAAATTATCGATTCTTTAGAAAAACTTAAAGGTTTCCTGGTCAACCTCGCTCAGGAGCTTTAATTCAGTACATCCTACCATTAAGTATTTTTAAAATTACATTCCTTGTAGTTTTAAAAATATTTTTATTAAATTAGTTCTACAGAACAAAAAATCACTCCTATTTTTCTTTAACCGATTTAACGCTCGCTTATGAAAGTATGGTCTTTTTTGTTGTGTCTTTTTTTACGCCAATATCCATCTGCTCAACATTACTTGAGCAATGCTTCATCTCTTCATACTAATAATCAATTAGTTGAAATTATCCTACTGGCCTTTCAGGTCAATTCAACAACTAATTTGGATCGCATCCTTTACGAGCGTGATGTAGGTATTTCTCATTTTTTCAGAAAATCATCCGGTATCGCAAGCAATCGCTTGCCCATCTAAGCCATTTACCTGAAAAAACACCAATATGCGTTCTAAAATTTTAAGCATCGTATTTGTAATGATAGGATTTATTGCAAATGCACAAACAGAACAAGAAGTAGCCATACGTGATATTATAGAAAGTGTTGCAGAAAATCTTCCTGATGATTACGATATGACCGAACTTGTTGATGTATTAACCAGATATCGGAAACACCCCATTAATTTAAATAATACCTCTGTTGAAGAGTTAAAAACATTGGTTTTTATTTCACCGCTCCAAATCAGCAATTTTTTTGTCTATCTTAAAGAGAATGGAAAGTTACTGGATGTGCATGAATTACAAAGCATTGATGGTTTCGATATTAAGACAGTTGAAAACCTGATTCCGTTTGTTACTGTAAACACAATTCCTGAATTTGAAGGTTTGAAATTGGGCAAGCTGTTTAGGGCTGGCGAGCATGATATCATGATGCGGTTTGGCCAAACCCTGGAAAAGCAAAAAGGCTTTACAGATTTACCTGGAAACCGTTATTTAGGTTCTCCAGAACGTTTTCAAACACGGTACCGGTATAACTATTCTTCCATAATTTCGGCGGCCTTAACATTTGACAAAGATGCGGGCGAAAAATTTATTGCTAAACCTTTCGATTTCTTTTCAGCCAACATAGCCTTGTTTAAACTGGGAAAAGTAAAAAAACTGATAGTAGGCGATTACACTTTGCAATTTGGTCAGGGATTAACCTTATGGTCGGGATTCTCTTTCGGTAAGGGTCCCGATGTAACCAGTGTAGCTAAAAAGGACCTGGGTTTAAGACCTTATGCCTCCACCAATGAATATTCATTCTTCAGGGGAGCAGCAACAACCATTAACCTGTACAAATATTTCGACATCACTCCTTTTGTTTCTTTCAGGCATTTGGATGCCAGCCAAAAAACAAATACCTCGGGTGAACTGGTACAGTCAACCATTAATCAAACCGGTCTACATCGCACACCAACCGAGATCAAGAACAAAAACAATCTGACACAGAACGTTTACGGCCTGGCCTTACAGTATGCCAAAAATGAATTTAGCATGGGAGCTATTGCCTATCAAAGCCACTATGGCAATAGTTTTATTACGCAAACGGCACTTTATGACAAATACAGCTTTACAGGGAACAGACTCACCAACCTGGGGCTTTTTTACAATTATACCTTCAAGAGCATGTACTGGTATGGCGAACTTGGGAAGGCGCTAAACGGTGGTATTGCAGCCATAAACGGGGTATTAATCAGTTTATCGCCCTCAGTTTCAGCAGCAGTAACTTACCGTAACTACAGCAAGGAGTACCATAACTTCTTTAATCAGGGCATATCAGAATCAACTGAGGCGGTTAATGAAAGAGGCCTATATGCAGGTTTAAACATTATCCCCAATACCCGATGGTCATTTTCTTTTTATGGTGATTATTTTAAATTTCCCTGGTTAAAATATCGGGTCGACGCTCCATCTAAAGGTTACGAAATTCTGGGGCAGGCCGTTTACACCCCCAGCAAAACCTTTAAAATTTTAACCCGATATAAACGTGAAGTTAAACAGCAGAATACAGATCTGAATGTTCCAGTTAAATTTTTAGATGACGTAAAAAAAACGGGATACCGCATGGAGCTCCGCTGGCAGTTGAATAAAAAGTGGGCAATGCAGAATCGTGCAGAAGTATCGCAATACAAAAAAGGCGGTGCTAAACCAGAATTTGGCTATATGATTTATCAGGATGTGGATTATTCGCCCATGTTTGCTAAGCTGACAGGTAATATTAGACTGGCTTATTTCAATACACCAAGCTACAATAGCCGCATTTATGTGTACGAAGACGATGTTTTATACAGCTTTTCTTTTGGCATGTATAATGGAAAGGGGTTTAGAAGTTATTTAAATCTTAAATATAATCTGGCCAAAAAGTTGAATGTGTGGATAAGATATGCCATATTCTTTTATCAGGGTGCAGAAACAGTGGGTACCTATCTTGATGAGATAAAAGGCAATAAAAAGTCTGAGGCCAAAATCCAGGTACGCTATCAGTTCTAAATATGTTTAAAGCAGAATACGTTTTTGTAAGGATCTTATTTCCATTTATTGGTGGGATTGGGCTATTCTATTTCCTGCCCGCTAAGGCCTGTTTATATTTAACAGGCACCGCAATGTTGCTTATGCTATTGATTACTGTAGTCGCAAACCTGATTTACCGAAAACTAAATGTATATCGTTTTAAAGGCGAGATTGGGATTTCGGTCTTTTTCCTATTCTTCCTGTTGGGAGCTTTTGTTTGCCTGCTAAATAATGAAGAGCTTAACAACAGGCATTTTGCAAATACTAATTTCAATCAGCTAAAAATATGGGTAAACGATGAACCTCAACAAAGTGGTTCAATTTTACGCTTTAAAGCAAAGGTTATTGCAGGTTATTCGGGCTATAAACAAACTGAAGCATTAGGGCAGCTACTGGTTTCAATAAGACTAGATAGTTTAAAACCCTTTAAAATTAAATACGGTAATGAGGTCATTATACCGGCCGTTTATACAAAAATAGAACCACCTTACAACCCTGCTGAATTTGATTTCAAAGCCTGGCTGGCAACGCAAAACATCTACCACCAAACTTTTTTAAATCAGGATAACATACTTAAAACTGAGCATAATGCGGGCAATCTTATTATTAAAGCGGCACTGGATTTAAGAGAAAAGCAGATCAAAAAATTCAGAAGGCTGATTAAAAGTAATGAGGCTTTTGCGGTGGCATCAACTCTGATTTTGGGTTATCGCGCCGATTTAAGTAAAGAAACGCTAGCTGCTTATGCCAATACCGGCACCCTGCATGCGCTTTCAGTTTCGGGAGCGCATGTAGCTATTATTTACGTGGTTTTAGACTTTATACTTGTGTTTTTAAGCAGAAACCGCAGTTTAAAAATCATTAAACTGCTTTTAATCTGCATTTTAATATGGGGCTATGCTTTGATTACAGGCTTGTCTCCTTCTGTGGTTCGATCGGCAATTATGATTAGTGTATTTATCATTGCCAAAACATTATCAAAAAATACCAACAACTATAATATTTTAGCTTTTTCGGCTTTCTGCCAGCTTATTTACAACCCCTTCTCCATTTGGGATGTTGGCTTTCAGCTCTCCTACTTAGCTGTTTTTGGGTTATTTTATCTTCAGCCCAAAATCTACAACCTGCTTTATATCGAAAATAAATGGCTGGATAAATTATGGAACTTTATCGCCATGTCGCTGGCTGCACAAATTGCTACCTTCCCTTTAAGCATCTATTATTTTCACCAATTTCCGCTTTACTTTCTTTTTGGTAACCTCTTTATTACGCTGCCATTAGTATTAATGATGTACCTGGGAATTGCCATATTAGTTCCTGGGCTCAGTTTTTTAGCATCGATCTTCGAATGGCTGATCAATTTTACCAATTCAGTTTTAAAGTGGATAGCTAACCTGCCATTTGCTAGCTTTTCTTCCATTTATATTACATTACCCGAATTTATATTGTTAAGCTTTAGCCTGGGTTTATTCATTTACGGTCTGGCCAATTTCAGTAAAAGGCTGATTTTTTCATCGTTATCATTTTTCGTCTGCTATCAGCTCCTTATTGCTTACGATAGCCTCTTGGCCTTGCAACAACATAATATACTTTTCTTTTCGTTAAGGAAAAACTATGCTGCAGCTTTTACATACGGAAAAGAAACAATTCTGGTTACCGATTTAGAGCCAACAGACAAAAGCTATGATTTTTTCATTAAGCCTGCGTTGATATCAATGCAAATTGATCGTATCCATCACATTAACTTAAAAAAAGACACTGTGATCCGCAATTTCATATTAAAGGATAAACAGATTGTATTTCAAACATACAGGATCTTATTGATTGACAACCGTTTAAACCACAAACAATTGCAGGGAAGCGGTTCTTTTTCTGCATTGTGGCTGACAGCGAATAACAAATTCGATTTAGGCCACATTCCCGCAGGTATCCGGTTCCAAACCCTGTTGATCGATGCAACCAATAAGGACTATCGGATTAAGCAGTTACAGAAAAACACCAATAATGCTTATGTTTTAAAGAAAAATAAAGCATATTTGGTGCAACTAACCCAATAGCATGGAAAATCTGGTTTTATACCATGTTGCTGAAAGAATTGCAACAATAACGATTAACAGGCCTGAAAAAAGGAATGCCTTAAACCCTCAGCTCATTGCTGAACTCACCGCGGCATTTATTCAAGCATCAGAAGACGATTTCGTTAAAGTGGTTGTCTTAAATGCAAACGGCAGTTCATTTAGTGCAGGAGCTGATTTAGAATACCTGCAGCAGCTGCAGCACAATACTTTTGAAGAGAATGTTACTGACTCGAATAACCTGAGAAAGCTTTTTACCACTATTTATTATTTACCCAAGGTGGTTATTGCGCAGGTTGAAGGGCATGCCATAGCAGGTGGCTGTGGCCTGGCCACGATTTGCGATATTGTTTTTGCCACACCAGAAAGCAATTTCGGCTATACAGAAGTTAAAATAGGCTTTGTTCCGGCTATTGTTTCGTGCTTTTTAAAACAGAAGGTTAGCGAAAATATCTCCAAGGAAATTCTGCTTACCGGAAAAACCTTTTCCGCAGAGCAGGCTCAAAAATATAATTTGATCAATTTTGTAACAAATTCGACAGAGATTCATCAAAAAGTAAAAGATTTTGCATTAAGTTTGTGTAATGAAAGCTCTGGAAATTCATTGATGATTACCAAACAACTTATTAGTCAAACAAATAACCCATTATTGGAAAAAAGTCTGGAAACTGCCGTTCAAATCAATGCCCGGGTTAGAGAAAGCGAAGATTTTAAAAAAGGAATTGCTTCGTTTCTGAAAAAAGAAAAAATTAACTGGTAAAAACTAAACTGAAATAAAAACATGTTCAAATCAATCAAAACAAGCGTTGTAGCTTTAATTTTAGTAAGCAGTGCTGTAATTGCCAATGCGCAAAAGAAAATGACCGAAGGTACGCTTACTTACGGTTTAGTATACAAATTAACTGAAGAACAAAAAGCAGCTATGGGCGGACAAGAACCACCTGCAGAACTAAAAGTTAAATTCAATAATGGTTTAACCAAAATTGAAATGGAACAAGGACCAGCATTAATCGGTATTGTATCAGATAACAATGATAAAACTGGTTTACTTTTAATCGATGTGCCAATTGCGCAGAAACAATTTGCGGTAAAACAAACAAAAGAAGATATCGAAAAAGCAATGGGTGCAATGCCTAAATTTTCAGACTTTAAAGCTACAGGCGAAAAACAAACTGTTGGTGGTTTTAATGCAGAAAAATATACTTTTAAAGATGATAAAGGTGGCGCACACGAACTTTGGGCTACTAAAGATGTGGAATTGCCAAATGTGGGTTCTCAGAACTATTTCCCTGGCTTAAATGCATTTCCGGTAAAATATACTTTGGTTCAAAGAGGTATTGAAACTACCACTACCTTAAAATCGATTGCTGAAGGTAAAGTTGGCGCAATTTCGAAAGAAGTTCCAACCGGATACGAAGTGGTTACCATGGAAGATTTAGCAAAAATGCAGGGCGGTGGTGAATAATTAACTAAATCCTGATAATTAATAGCTTTTTAACTGCCGGCTTTTTATTTAAATTAGCCCAAAAGTTAAAAAGCTTTTTTTATGACCTAACTTTATATGATTAAAAAATTATTACTAAGACTATCGGTTTCGTGTATTGCATTATGCGCGGTAATTGATGTAAATGCCCAAAGCATTAACTGGGCAAAAGATGGCAACTCCTACTATCAAATCGCAAGCGGAGAAATTATTTCAATTACCCTCCCTAAAAGTGATCGCAAAACCCTTATTTCAAGAGCATTGTTAACGCCTGCTGGTAAAAATGATGCTATTGCGGTAAGAAGTTTTCAGCTATCTGACGATGGTACAAAAGCATTAATTTACACCAACAGTAAGAAAGTTTGGCGCTACGATACCCGTGGTGATTATTGGCTGGCAGATTTAACGGCAAATAAAATTGTACAAATTGGAAAAGACCGGCCTGCATCTTCGCTTATGTTTGCTAAATTATCGCCCGATGGTAGTAAAGTAGCTTACGTTAGTCAGCACAATTTGTATGTTGAAAATACAGATGGAACAGGTGCAAAAGCCTTAACCAGTGATGGAACTGATCGCATGATCAATGGTACTTTCGACTGGGTTTATGAAGAAGAATTTGATTGCCGTGATGGTTTCAGGTGGAGTCCGGATGGAAAATCGATTGCTTACTGGCAGTTGGATGCCACCAAAATCAAAAACTTTCTCATGATCAATAACACGGACTCGATATATCCTTATACGATTCCGGTTGAATACCCAAAAGTGGGCGAAAACCCTTCGGCCTGCAAAGTTGGGGTAGTTGATATCAATACCGCCAAAACCAACTGGTTAAATGTTCCTGGCGATAACATCCAGCACTACATTCCACGTATGCAGTGGGTGCCGAACAGCAATAACATTATTTTACAACAACTTAACCGCGAGCAGAACGAAAGTATTGTGTTTATTTGCGATGCAGCTTCTGGCGTAGCTAAAGCTGTTTACACAGAAAAAGCGAAAGCCTGGATTGATGCGCAGGATGAATGGAAATGGTTAAATGACAATAAAGAATTTACCATCGTATCGGATAAAGACGGCTGGAATCACTTATACAGAATTAGTTTGGATGGCAAAAAGGAAACCCTGGTTACCAAAGGAAATTATGATGTAATTGATGTTAAATTAATTGATGTTAAAAACAATACCGTTTATTTTCTTGCATCGCCAACTAATGCCACGCAAAAATATCTTTTCAAAACCAAATTAGATGGAAAAGGAAAGCTTGAGCAGGTTACCCCTTCCGTATTACCGGGTACCCACAATTACGATATTTCTCCAAATGCTGCATTTGCCCGTCATTCCTACAACAGTGCTATCGTTAGGCCTATTAACGAATGGATGAATTTTACAACGGGTAATCCTTTCACCATGGATGGTAGTATCACTACGCAGTTATCTAAGCAAGAAGCCCCGAAAAACAAAGTCGAGTTTTTTAAAGTAACTACTGAAGATGGTATTGAAATGGATGGCTGGATGAAAAAGCCTGACAACTTTAACCCAACTAAAAAATACCCGGTTGTTTTTTATGTGTATGGCGAACCCGCTTCCGCTACTGCACTCGATACTTACGGTGCGGGAAGAAACTTTTTATATGCCGGCGATATGGCTAAAGATGGTTACATCTACATCTCGATGGACAACAGGGGTGCGCCCGTTCCGAAAGGCAGCGTGTGGCACAAAGGCATTTATAAAAACATTGGGGTAATCAATATCCGCGACCAGGCTATGGCTGCTAAGAAATTACTGGCTACCAATGCGTTTATGGATAAGGACCGTGTGGCTGTTTGGGGCTGGAGTGGTGGTGGTTCTTCTACCCTGAACCTGATGTTCCAATATCCTGAAATTTACAAAACAGGTATTGCTATTGCAGCTGTGGGCAACCAGTTAACTTATGATAATATTTATCAGGAACGTTATATGGGTACACCTTTCCCCAGTAAAGAAGCTTATGTTAAAGGATCGCCGGTTACACATGCCAAAAACCTGAAAGGTAATTTATTGTATATCCACGGTACTGGCGATGATAACGTACATTACCAGAATGCTGAAATGCTGATCAACGAATTAATTAAAAACAGAAAAGTTTTCCAATTAATGAGCTATCCAAACCGCACCCACAGCATATCTGAAGGTGATGGAACCAGCGAACATTTATCGTTAACCTATACCAAATTTTTAAAGGAAAACTGCCCTCCTGGAGCCAGATAAGAAGATAGATGATATTAAAAGCAGCTTTCGGGCTGCTTTTTTTATACTATAAACATTTGAACGAGCATTGCAGTTACAATAGCGATACCGAAGCTCAGCAACGTCCCGATTAATACATATTCGGTTAGTTTAAGGTCGTGTGCTTCTTTTAAATCGCCAAACCTGAAAATGGATTTTGCTGCCAGTAAAAAGCCGACCGCTTCAAAATGATTGGTTAATATGAATACAAATATCAATACCCGCTCCAATATGCCAATGTATTTTCCGGCGTTCTGTAAGGATTTTGGACTATCGGGCTGGTTATCCGGAATCCAGCGGGCAATAATAACCCGCATGGTAATAGAGGTTGGCATGGTTAAAAACAAAGCCCCTGAAATGAAAATCCAGGTTTTGGTTTCGTTTAAAAAGCTGATATCCAAACTTCCTTTATAAAATAAATGCCATACAACTACTATAGAAATAAAATGCAATACCTGATCGATAAAAAATAACAGACGGGCATTCTTGCTGGTTTGCAATAATAATTTCAAGGCATCAATTACAAAATGAATCAGTCCAATTAATAAAGCTACTTTCCAGACACCAAAACTTAAAAAAATCAGGAATATCAGTACAATATGTACGGCTATGTGCAGGTAAAGTTTAGTCGATTTCAGCTTCTTTATTTCTTTTTCTTTGACCCAGGCATTGGGCTGCAGAAAGAAATCGCCAATTAAATGGGCAATAATGAGCTTGATGAGGTAGATATCCATTATTTATAACATTTGGTTCAATTTTTTACGATATAGCTTATCCATATCCATTATTTCGGCAAAATGCGCCCGCTTCAGGGCTTCACTAACTGATGATTGCGTTCTACCTGAAATAGCAGCCAATTCGCTTTGTAGTATATTTTCATGCTCAAGCGATAGTTTAACCATTTCGGCAGCCACTATCCCCCAACTATCCATTGCAATTAGTGCAAGTTTAATCAGCGTATTTATTTCCTCATCAAAATCAGCTGAACTGGTTTTAATGGCCAGGTTTAACTTGATCTGTTTCAAGCTATCAAAGGCTGCGCCAGAATACACGAAGGCATCGCCACTATCTTCTGTTAGTTTCTTTCTTTTACCTTGTATGGCGCCAATCCCCAATCCCATCCTGGCATCGGCAGCTTTATTTAACCGGATACAGGCTTTTAAGTATATGGCTGTTTTCAATGCCTCCTCTGCATTCACTTCTACCTGAAAACTGTCGCCACGAAAAATTTCCCACCTGTTATGCTTACCGGAAACTACTTTTAGCGCTCCTTTTAAGCTTACTAACCAGCTGTCTTTTATTTTACGTGAACCTATAATATCGCCTGTTATAATGCAAATCATAATACCAATATCGATAAAACAATTAAGATTACCAAAAATATCGGGTAATTACCCGATATTCCGTTTTATCGTGCAATTACCCGATATTTTAATTTATCGGGTAATTACCCGATATTATTTCAAAACCAATTGATGCATTTATTGTTTACTAGGCATGGCACTAATCGAATTTACCAAAAGAGGCATTTACTGTAAGCAAGGAGATTTTTATGTAGATCCCTGGTGGCCTGTTGATTACGCGGTAACCACTCACGGGCACAGCGACCATGTTAGGTTTGGAAATAAATATTACCTCTGCCATACACTTACCAAACCCATTATTAAGCGCAGGATCAGCGAAGATTTAAATGTAGAAACACTCGAATACGGCGAAAGCATTATCCGTAATGGCGTAAACATCTCCTTCTTTCCCGCAGGGCATATAATTGGTTCAGCACAGGTTAGATTAGCATATAAAGGCGAAATATGCGTGATATCAGGTGATTATAAGATTGAAGATGATGGCATTACCACGCCTTTTGAACCTGTAAAATGCCATTTATTTGTTTCAGAAAGTACCTTCGGATTACCTGTTTATAAATGGCAGAAACAAGCAGTAGTTTTTAACGGGATTCAAAACTGGGTAAACGATAATATTAACCAACAGCGCACGAGCGTATTAATTGCCTACAGCCTGGGTAAGGCACAGCGGCTGATTAAAAATCTGGCAGGCCATGTTCCGATATATGTACACAACAGCATTGCCAACCTGAATGAGGTAATTATAAATGCAGGTGTAAATTTACCCGAAACCATTAGAATTGTGCCCGAAACCACCAAAGAAGTATTGCAAAAAGGAATTGTTATTGTTCCACCTGCCATGCGCGATAGCCGTTGGATTAAGAATTTGAGTCATCCGGTTACCGGAATCTGCTCGGGCTGGATGCAGGTTAGGGCGCATCGCCGCTGGCAAAGTGCCGATGCTGGTTTTGCACTGAGCGACCATGCCGATTTTACCGGCCTTATGGAAGCCATAACCGCAACCGGAGCCGAAAAGGTTTACGTTACCCATGGTTTTACAGCTGCATTTAGCCGCTTTTTAAACGAGAAGGGTATCGAGGCCAGCGAAGTACTGACCAAATTCGGGCAGGAAGATGATGAAGAGAATAAAGTTGATCTGGAAGCTTAAAATGAAAGCAACTTACTATGAAACACTTCGCACAATTGATTCAGCAGCTTGAGCTCAGCAACAAAACCAACGATAAAATCGCGGCATTGGTGCATTACTTTAACTATGCCAACGATAAAGATAAAGTTTGGGTAATCGCTCTATTTACCGGAAAAAAACCCAAACGGCCTATCAAATCAGCCCTGCTTAAATATTGGGCAATAGAAATTACCCAAACGCCGGAATGGCTCTTTTCAGAAAGCTATGCTAATGTGGGCGATTTAAGCGAAACCATCGCCCTGCTCCTGCCTCCAGCACAAAGTACTTCCGATTTACAATTATATCAATGGATCGAAGACCTCCATGATCTGGAAGGAAAAGACGATGAAACCAAAAAAATTTTTATCCTCAATGCCTGGAGCCATTTAGAAACACAAGAACGTTTTATTTTTAATAAACTGATTTCAGGAAATTTTAGAATAGGCGTTTCAAACAAAATGCTGGTAAATGCTTTGGCAAAACAAAGCAGCCTGGATAGTGCACAAATTATGCACAGTATCATGGGCAAGTGGAATCCTTACGAAATTACCTTCACCGAACTCATTAACGGGATCCATGTAAACACCGATAATTCCTGGCCCTACCCTTTTTGCCTGGCCTATGCATTGGAACAGGAACCCGAAAACCTGGGCGATATTACTGAATGGCAGGCCGAATGGAAATGGGATGGTATACGCGGACAGATTATTAAACGGAATGGGGAACTTTTTATTTGGAGCCGTGGCGAAGAACTGGTAACTGAACAATTTCCCGAGCTGCATTACCTGGTCGACGCATTGCCTGATGGAATAGTTTTAGATGGCGAAATACTGGCTGTGCAAGATAAAAAAGTACTGCCTTTCAGTACACTGCAACAGCGTTTAAACCGTAAAACCATTAGCAAAAAACAACTGGACGATGCCCCTATCGGATTTTTTGTTTACGATGTGCTGGAATATGAAACACAGGACTTCAGAACACAACCCTTAAGTGAAAGAAGAAAGATTTTAGATCATGTTATCGGTAATTTAGAAGAAAGTGTAGTAATCCTCTCACCGGTTATTAATTGTAGCAGCTGGGATGAGCTGGCTGCATTAAGGCAAACTTCACGCTCCATAAACAGCGAAGGTATTATGCTCAAAAAACTTAGTTCGCTGTATCACAGTGGCCGGAAACGCGGCGATTGGTGGAAATGGAAAATCAATCCTTATACGGTTGATGCCGTAATGATCTACGCACAAAAAGGAAGCGGCAGACGGGCAAATTTCTTTACTGATTATACTTTTGCAGTTCGCGATGGCGAAAACCTGGTCACAATAGCTAAAGCCTATTCAGGCTTAACCGATAAAGAAATTAAGGAAGTAAATAGTTTTGTAACCCGCAATGCCATAGAAAAATTTGGCCCGGTACGCACCGTTAAACCTGAACTGGTTTTCGAAATTGCATTTGAAGGGATCGCCGAAAGTAAACGGCATAAGGCAGGTCTGGCTTTACGTTTTCCACGTATATTGCGGTGGAGAAAAGATAAAAAAGCAGCAGAAATTAATACATTGGAAGATTTAAGGCAGTTGCTGCAGTCTACTTTGTAATCCGATTGCTTAAACCTACGGGATTTCGAAAACCGGACAGGTTTATGATAAAAAACTAAACAATGGATCAAACCAAAACCAAAGGTTATAAAAAAATAAAACAATGGCTTAAATCCAATAAGCGAAGGCCCTTTCAATTTCAGGAAGATGCCTGGCAGTATTATCTGAACGGCTACAGTGGTTTGGTAAATGCGCCAACAGGTTTTGGCAAAACCTTTTCCTTATTTCTTGCAGTAGTTATCGAAGCTTTAAACGCTTCGGAAAGCCGTAATAAAAAAGCAAAAGACCGGCTGCAACTGATCTGGATTACACCTCTACGTTCACTAGCCAAAGATATTGCCCGCGCCATGCGCGAAACTTTACTGGAACTGGAACTCGACTGGCATGTAGGTGTAAGAAATGGAGATACCAGCCAGGCTGAAAAAGTTCAGCAAAAAAAATCAATGCCCGAAATCCTGCTGATTACCCCCGAAAGTCTGCATTTACTTTTGGCCCAAAAAGGGTCATCAACTTTATTTAAAAATCTAAAATGTATTGTAGCCGATGAGTGGCATGAGCTTTTAGGCAGTAAACGTGGTGTTTTGGTAGAACTGGCCGTTTCGCGTATTAAAGGTTTGCAAAAGCAGGAAAAAGAGCAATTTTTACGGGTTTGGGGCATATCTGCCACCATTGGCAATATTGAAGAAGCGCTGGAGGTTTTAGAACCGGATCCAAATACTAAACGCATCATTGTTAAGGCTGATTTAGAAAAGAAAATTTTGATTAAATCTATTTTGCCTGATGATATTGAAACACTTCCCTGGGCAGGCCATTTGGGACTAAAGCTTGCCTACAAACTATTGCCAATTATTGAAAAAAGCAAAACGACATTAATTTTTATTAATACCCGTGGCCAATCAGAAATGTGGTACCAGCATTTGCTAAATCTGGAACCGGAACTGGCAGGTCGCATTGCTATACACCATGGTTCAATCGATTTTGAATTACGCAACTGGATCGAAGATGCCCTGCATACGGGCCAGCTGAAAGCAGTCATCGCCACTTCATCTTTAGATTTAGGAGTAGATTTTAAACCCGTTGATACGGTGGTGCAGGTAGGTTCGCCCAAAGGTGTGGCCCGGTTTTTACAGCGTGCCGGCCGCTCTGGTCACTCACCGCACGAAACCTCTAAAATATATTTCCTCCCAACCCATGCCCTGGAGCTGGTAGAGGCTGCCGCCATTAAAGAAGCCGCCAAAACCAACAATATCGAAAGCAGAGAGCCTTTTATTATGGTTTTCGATACACTGGTGCAGTACCTCGTTACCCTGGCCATTGGCGATGGATTTGATGATCGAATTATTTACAACGAGATTAAAAACACCCATGCTTTCAAAATGATCCTTCCGGAAGAATGGGGCTGGGTAATGCAGTTTATCACTTCTGGCGGGGACAGTTTAAGTGCCTACAATGAATTTAAGAAAGTAACTAAAGATGAAGATGGCCTTTGGAAAGTAAAGAGCAGGCAGCTGGCTATGCGTCATCGCCTGCATATTGGAACCATCGTGAGTGACGCCATGCTGAAAGTAAAATTCCTTTCGGGTGGCTATATTGGTATGATTGAAGAATATTTTGTAACCAGGTTAAAGGCAGGTGATAACTTCAGGCTTGCAGGTCGCGTGCTCGAATTTATTCATGTAAAGGATATGACGGTAATTGTGCGCAATAGCAAGCAGAAAAATGCCATATCGCCCAGCTGGAATGGCGGCCGGCTGCCTTTATCATCTAACTTAGGTTCAGTTTTACGTAAAAAATATAATGAAGCACTGGATAAAACGCACCAGGATGAGGAACTGGATTCTGTTTATCCTTTGTTCTTATTACAGGAAAAACGCTCGCATGTACCACGTAACGATGAATTGTTAATTGAGCTGATAAACAATAAAGAAGGTTTTCATTTATTTGCCTACCCTTTTGAAGGCAGGCTGGTACACGAAGTTTTGGCAGCCCTGGTAGCTTATCGCCTGAGTAAATTACTGCCCATCAGTTTTTCAATTGCGATGAACGATTACGGGTTTGAGCTGCTCAGCGAAACCGAGATACCCATGGATGAATCGATTGCCTACGAAGTTTTTTCGCCAGTCAATTTAACCGAAGATATTACCCTGAGTATCAATTCCACTGAAATGGCACGCAGAAAATTCCGTGATATCGCCTGTATCTCCGGCCTGGTTTTTCAGGGTTATCCGGGAAAATATGTAGCAAATAAACATCTACAGTCATCTGCAGGTTTATTTTTTAACGTTTTTAGTGATTATGACCAACATAATTTACTTTTACGGCAAGCATACGACGAGGTATTTTACCAGCAACTGGAAGAACCGCGATTGGCCGCTGCCTTGGAGAGAATCCAGTACGGTACAATTGTAATCACCCATCCAAAAAGCTTTACCCCGCTTTCTTTCCCGATTAAGGTAGATAGCTTAAGAGAGAATATGAGCTCAGAGGAACTGGAGCAACGGATTGCAAGGATGAAAGCTGAATCGGAAAAAATTAAGTAAATTATACGGAATGAACCTGTTTGATTTGAAAAAATCCTTCGATGGGCTCAGGATGACAACAAAACGAAATGACCATTACAAGCCACGGAGAAGAACTGATTTTAGATAAGGAAAGAGCATTATTTTTACCCAAACATCAATTATTAGCTATAAGTGATTTACACTTAGGCAAATCCGCCCATTTCAGGCAAGCCGGGGTTCAGGTGCCTGCTACCATTGCTAAGAGTGATTTGCAGCGCTTAAGCCTCTTGATTGAAAAGTATAGGCCAAACACGCTCTTGATTACCGGTGATATGTTTCATCATGGCTTAAATACAGATATTGATGATTTTTCAGCGTGGAGAAATGAGTATGCCTATTTGAAATTATTGCTAGTAAAGGGCAATCACGATAAACTGGCCCATGCAGATTATGCAGCCATGAATATTGAAATACACGACCCCAGTTTTTGTTTAGGGCCTTTTTGCTTTATTCATGATGCGCCCAAAAATGATGCTGATGAGCTTTATCCAATTAGCGGGCACATTCATCCTGGCGTAACCATTGTAGGTAAGGCTAAACAACGGCTAAAATTCCCCTGCTTTTACTTTGGTAACAGCTATGCCGTTTTACCTGCTTTTAGCTTGTTTACGGGCTTATATACCGTTTACCCTAAAAACAATGAACGCATATTCGCAGTGACGCCCAAAACAATTGTTGAGGTTTAATTAAGCGTACTGATCGATAACCTGTTTCAGCTGTGCTACCTGCATTACACCACTCTGACGCCAAACAGGCTTCCCTTTCTTAAATAAAATTAATGTGGGTACACTTTGTACATTAAAGGTCGCAGCCGCAGGCTGGTTTTTATCGATATCTACCTTAATAATTGCAGCAGAATCTCCTACCTGCGATTTCAACTGATCTAAAACCGGTTTCATCATTTTACAGGGACCGCACCATTCGGCAAAAAAATCAACCAGAACTGGTTTATCACCATTGATTAAATCAGAGAATTTTGACATGATATTTTAGTTTTATGGATAACAAGCCAAAAGATATATTGGTTTGAAACGAACGAAGTCAGATTTAAAAACCTGACTTCGCTTAATTAATTTTTTATGCTTACTGGCAGTTCTACGTTTAAAGCGGCTACCCATTTATCAAACAGGGCTTTTTCTATTTTTATTACTTCGGCGGCATGGTTTTCCCAATCATCCGAAAAACTAACCAGCTGGTTCATCATTTCTTCCAAGTGGCCTTCTTCTTCCAAAATAATCGACTTAACGTTTACCTTGCTTTTCGCCTCATCTAAAACAGTCTGATAAACCGGGTAGAGCTCATCTGCACGCACTTCAATGGCATAAGTAACAAATAGATAAGCTGCAAATTTTAAATCGTAACCAGAAAGGTTAAACACCGCTTTCAGGTAACGGCAAACCGCAATATCTAATGCATGCAGATAATATTTAGTGTTATTGGGCGATAGAAGCTCGGTATTGGTATAGGTTTTACAAAGCGCCTCATCAACCTTTGTAATCTGTTTTTTCAGATAATAGGCATGGCGGTGTTCTTCAGCAGCATGTTTCAGGATAATGAGGTTAACATTTTCCTTGTGTTCCGATGCTGAAATCTTTTTTGCACCTGCATTTTCCATATAAGATAACGTATTTAACCATTTGGCATGCAGCACATTATCAGCAACTATTTTTTTTAAAATTGAATCTAGCATTTTTAATTGTTAAACTGTTAACTGGTTCAGTAGGCGATATTGCTAACTTGAAGAACGTAAGCTGATTAAATTTCCCGGTTCAAATCCCAGGCTTCTAAATAATCCGCAACCCTTCGTACAAACATACCCCCTAACGAACCATCCACAACTCTGTGATCGTATGATAAGGAAAGAAACATCATGTGGCGTATGGCAATTACATCGCCATGTTCCGTCTCTAATACAGCCGGTTTCTTTTTAATGGCACCAACAGCCAAAATAGCCACCTGCGGCTGGTTTATAATTGGCGTACCCATTACATTACCGAAACTACCCACATTGGTTAATGTAAAAGTTCCGCCCTGGGTTTCATCGGGTTTTAATTTTGAATTTCTGGCACGTACTGCCAAATCATTTACGGCTTTGGTTAAACCAACAATATTTAACTGATCGGCATTTTTGATTACCGGAACAATCAGGTTTCCGCTTGGCAAGGCAGCAGCCATACCAATATTGATATCAGCTTTTTTGATAATCTGCGTTCCGTTAACTGACACATTAATCATCGGAAAATCTTTAATGGCCTTGGCCACTGCTTCAATAAATATCGGCGTGAAGGTAATTTTCTCGTTTTCGCGCTTCTCGAAACTGTTTTTCACTTTATTTCGCCATAAAACCATATTGGTTACATCGGCTTCCACAAATGAAGTTACATGCGGTGAAGTGCTTTTGCTCATCACCATGTGATCGGCAATTAGCTTACGCATCCTGTCCATCTCAATAATTTCATCACCACCACTAACCGATGTGGTAGAAGGTTTACTGACACCAGATGCCTGTACTACCGGCTGAGCATTTGATCTTTGATCACTTATTTTTTCAACCGGGGGTGGAGGAGAAAGAATTACAGTAGCTTCTGTCTTTATACCGCTTCCGCCATTTCTGTTCGCTATATAACTCAGCAGATCGTCTTTGTTTAAACGGCCATCGGCGCCTGAACCTTTAATGGCATCCAGCTCCGCAAGCGAAATATTTTCCTGTGCAGCAATGCTTTTAACCAGAGGTGAGTAAAAACGCTCGGCAGCACTAAAATCGGCTGATGGGTTTGTATTTTGTACCGGCAATTGTTCAATGCCTGGAATAGTTTCAGTTTTCTCTTCTGCTACCGGAATCGCAACAGGTGCTTCTTCTACCTGAGGAGCTGAACCACCTTCGGTTTCTATAATCGCAATTACATCGCCAACCTGGGCAACTTCATCTTCCTTAAATAATTGTTTCACCAATTTACCTGCAACCGGCGAAGGAACTTCAGAATCCACCTTATCGGTAGCAATTTCCAGAATGGTATCATCTAAATCAATAGAATCGCCCGGTTGTTTTACCCATTTAATCACCGTTGCTTCTGCAACACTTTCACCCATTTTTGGTAACAATAGTTCGTATTGAGCCATATTAAATTACAGTATTTTATATTGGTAACGCCACAAAAATACAGTTTTTATTCTTGCTAAACTGTTTCTTTAAGTAGATTTAATAACATGGTAAGTGCAGCTGCTGCCGAACGTTCGATGTTTTGCAACCGTTTGTTACTGAAATTAAACAGTTTAGCTACAGTTTTCTCTTTTGAAGAAACTGAAATCCAAACTGTGCCAACCGGTTTGTCTGCTGTTCCCCCATCTGGTCCTGCTATCCCGCTAACAGCAAGCGCATAATCGGTTTTAAAGTGCTTAATGGCTCCCTCCGACATTTCTCTAACCGTTTCTTCGCTTACCGCACCAAATGTTGTTAATGTATCTGACTTCACCCCAAGCACTGATTCTTTGAGTTCGTAGGCATACGTAACAGCTCCCCCCCAATACACCGAAGAGCAGCCAGGATGCTGGGTAATTAAATGGGCTATATAACCACCAGTACAGCTTTCGGCAGTAGACAAAGTGAGGCCACGGGCGTTCATAAAGTTTAGAATAGCCTTTTCCAAAGGGATATCCTCATCAATCACCACAAATTTTTCCACCTTTGCCATAATCTCTTGGGCAAAAACTTCTACTTCTGCTTTCAATTGGGTTTCATTGCCGCCTTTGGCCGATAAACGCAACCGTACCTGCCCTAGTTTTGGCAAATAAGCCAATTTAATATGAGCTGGTAAAGCATCTTCAATCTCTTCGATTTCTTTAGCCAGAAATGATTCGCCAATGTTTGCAGTAAGAATGGTTTTATGTACAATAGCCGGAAGTTCAAACCTGTGCTTCAGGCGCGGAAGAATTTCATCATTCATGAGGTACATCATTTCGAAAGGTACACCAGGCATCGAAACAAAAATCCTGTTGTTCCTTTCAAACCACATGCATGGGGCAGTTCCGTTTTTGTTCACAATTACCTCGCACCCATCGGGTACATCAGCCTGTTGGATATTAACCTCAATTAAGGGGCGTTTAAATTTTTCAAAAATCTGGCGTACCATTTCTAAGGCGCCTTCGTCACGCCTAAAGCCCATGTTAAAATATTTAGCCAGTGTTTTTTTAGTAATATCGTCTTTAGTTGGGCCTAAACCTCCCGTTATAAGTATAATATCAGCTCTTTGTTCGGACAGGGCCAAAGCATCCAGAATGTGCTGTTCGTCGTCTGATATAGAAGTGATTTGTTTTACAGAAATCCCTGTCAGATTTAACTGTTGGGCCATCCAGGCAGAATTGGTATCAACAATCTGACCGATCAGAATTTCATCGCCAATGGTAATAATTTCGGCTAGCATAAATTTATTGGTATGTGCTGTAAAAACCTTGTCTTTTGCTTAATTTCAAATCTTGTAATATCGATGCTTTTACTTTAATCGTTACCGAATAACTCTTGTAAGCACCATAAGGTACCCAGTTTACACTCATATCCCAACAATGCAAATCGCGGTAAATCGCCAGGTTCATAGGTGTTAAACCTCTGTTTTTAAAATCGTAACCCGAGTTAAAGGTAACTTTCCATTTGGGGGTTAAATTAACATCGCCGTTAAAATTCAGTGTATTTGAAATGGTTGTATTGTTTCCATCGTTCGAGTATTGGAAACTGTAGGAAAATGAGAAATTCCACGGAATATTGAAATCAACAAAAGCATTTGGATCGCGACTAATCGCGGCCAACTGTTCAGATTGAATATCAGTTAATCCCTTTTTATTGGCGGCTTCCCCTAGCTTATCATTGGCCTCATTTTTACGCTTCAAAGCCTCTGGATTTAAACTGTAATCGAATGAAAAACCCAAATTTGCAAGGCGTGGTAAAAATTTACCAGACTGCCAGAAATAACGGTCCTCTCTGATCCTCCTTGTAGAACCCGGAACTGTATCAGGCCTAAGCGCATAAGGGTCTAAGGTACCGTTGTAGTTAATTCCGAGCTTATCGGTAAACTGCGAACGTCCACTAAAACCGATGGTAGATAATTTATATGACTTGGCCAGAAAGTTGTAAGAGCCGCTAAAACTCAAACCTTGTATGATGGGGATCTTTTTCGATCCTGTTCCGGTTGTATCATTCTTATTCCGCACCTTCAACTCTACTGTATTATCAATCCCGAACCCAATAGAGGCGTTAGGCCCGCCAAAAGATCCGGGCTGTGCCATACCATCAAAAATAGAATATTTTAAAGGCAAGCCATTGGTTAAAATTTCGTTTCCGTTTTGATCTATAGCAGGTCTGTAAGGGCCTGCTCCCGCTTTGGTAAAATCAGGTGAATAAGAAAAAGAAACATTCGGAGTCATTACATGCCTTAAGGCCTGAATTTTGCCTTGCGGGTTAAAATCTCTTCTCCCGTAAATCTTAGTCGACATACTGGTAGAAAGACTATAACTCCCGGCCCTTTTAAAACCACTTACCGTATCTTCTCGAAAAGTATAAGTATTATCAGCAAATTGAGTATATCTTCTGTTTACACTCTGGAAATTCCAAACCTCATTATAAGTTCCGCCTAAACTAAAGTTTAAATATTTTAACGCTGTAAACGACATATTAACCGGTATGCTGTGTGCAAATCCACTCCTTAAACGCTTTAACCCATCGTTATCAAATAGTAAACTATCAAAAGTATCAATCCGGTTTGTACCTTGTAAGCTATAACCTACCGTTAATTTCTGATACCATTTCTGCTGTCCAACAGCATTCTTTGACATAAAAGGGTTAAACGTTGGCACGTTAAAGGTAAGCTCCGGCAAGCGTAGCGATATAGCCCTGGTACTTAAGGTCTGATCACTTGACGCAGCCAATGACAAGTTCATGTTGTTCGAAAATGTTTTGGCATAACTGATACTGCTACTCGTTGAATTGGTAGAAATTGCACGAATATCATACGAAGTTCCTGCTGCTGTGTTTCGATAATACCCACTTTTACCACTCGAAACCAACCTTACGCTGGCACTGAAAGTGGTACCCGGCTTGGCATTGGCATTTTGGCTATGGCTCCAGTTAATACTAAAGTTCTTGGTTGGGTTCCTAAAGGCTTCAGTTCCTTCCAGCCCGTCTTTAAAACTCGAGTAAGACAAGTTAATGTTGCCATTAAACTTATAACGTTTAGTGTAATTGCTCAATAAACTGGTTTCATAAGAGCCATTGGTATAAATAGACCCCATGATTTTAGCATCCCAGTAATCGTTTAAACCCAGATAGTACCCCCCATTCTGTAAGAAGAAACCACGGGTTGCATCTTCACCTGGCGTGGGTAAAATTACGCCGGAAGTACGCTTGTTGGGTTTGGGAAAAAATGCAAAAGGCAAACCAAAAAAGGTTGGGATATCTTCAATAACCATGTAAACCGGACCAGTGATGATCTGTTTTTCAGTTACCACTCCTTTAGAAATCATTAAACCAAAGTGCGGGTGTGGCAAATTACAGGTACTGTACATTACATTTTTAATGTGTAATTCATCGTCTATCTGTTTCTTACTCTGTCCACCTGAGAAAAACCCGCCTTCCTGTTCAGAAAAAACGCCGTAAACCTTGGCCCTGGTAGTTTGTGAATTATAAAAAATAGAATCGGCTATTGCTGTACCATCGGCGCCAGATTTAAAAATTGGCCTCCCGGTATATCTTCCGGTTTTTGGATCTTTTACTCCGGTAGCAAAAATAGTGTTCTGCTTTTTGTCGTACTTAATGTAGCCCGCGTCAAGTTCAAAATCACCATAAACTACCCTTGCATTTCCATACAGATAAACAATATTTTTATCTGCACTCATTTTTACCGAGTCTTCTGCCTTGTATTCGACTTTCTGATCAATACTGCTGTTATTTTTACCCTTTTTCCGGGTGGTATCCTTTTTAGTTGTGTCTTGCTTAATGATTTGCTGCAATGAAAAATGAGAAAATGCGTTAGCTTTACTAACAACAAGTGTTAATAAAATGACAGAAATTAGTAAAATAGAGCTCTTAAGAAGTTTCAAATTCGTATTTGAATGTTATTTTTGCACAAATGTTTAATCAAAAACGTTCAAAATTAGTGAAAAATATACCATTGATGTATCTTAAATCCATTTTAACATTTATTATTTGTTTGACCCTATCAAACACCTTTGATAATCAGGCTTTTGCACAGGAATATAAAATTAAAACAATTGTAATTGACGCTGGCCATGGCGGTAAAGACGGGGCTACACACGGGGTGTATTCAAAAGAAAAAGACGTAGCTCTTAAAACAGCTTTAAACCTGGGCAGGGCACTTCAGGATAGTCTGAAAGATATAAAAGTGATTTATACACGCGAATCTGACGTATTTATTCCGCTTTACGAACGTATCAATATTGCAAACAATGCCAAAGCTGATCTTTTCATCTCTATTCACTTAAACGATATGCCCGTTCGTGTTTCTCGGGTAGTTGATTATTATAAAAAAGTAAGGGGCAAAAAAGTACCCGTTTACAGGACTGTTACTTCGAAAAGTACATCTACACGTGGAACTGAGACGTTTGTTTCGGGAACAGGGCGTTTAGGCGAGCAGGACGAAGTAATTAAACGTGAAAATGCATCGATGTTTTTGGAGGATAACTACCAGAAAAATTACGAAGGTTTTATTGCCAACACGCCGGAAAACGATATTATGTTATCTTTAATGAAACAAACCAACAGAGACAGGAGTTTAAAATTTGCCTCTATGCTTCAACAGGAATATGTTAATGCAGGACGTATTAATCGTGGTGTACAGGAAAAAAGCCTTGCAGTACTGGCCAGAGCTGCAATGCCGGCAGTTTTAACCGAAATTGGTTTTGTAAGCAATCCAGATGAAGAGGACTATATGAACTCACCAGAAGGTCAGAAGGAGATTGTAGACGGCATTATAAAGGCGATTAAAAATTATAGACGAATAGCTGAAACATCATTTTAACAAACCATTATTAAATGAAGATAAAACTTCTGGTTAGCCTACTTTTTCTTGCTGTAGTATCGGTTACACAGTCATTTGCCCAGGGATACAAAATTAAAACGATTGTAATCGACCCTGGCCATGGCGGCAGAAAACCTGGCGCATCGGGTAGTTTCTCCAAAGAAAAAGATGTTTCATTAAAAGTAGCACTTAAGCTGGGTGAGCTTTTAAAAGAAGAATTACCAGAAATTAAAATCATTTATACCAGAAAAACAGACATTGATGTTGACTTATACAGGCGCGCCGAAATAGCAAACGATGCCAATGCCGACCTGTTTATATCCATTCACTGCAATTCGATGCCCCCCGGCAATAAACACATTAAAGGTGTAGAAACACTGGTTGCCGGTTCACACCGTTTAAAAGAACAGGATGCAGCCATCCGTGAAAACGCCGATATAAAGCTCGAAAAAAACTATAAAACCAGGTATGATGGTTATGACCCAAGCAACCCGGCCAGCTTTATACTTTTGTCCTTGCTAAAAAATACCTTTCGCGATAAAAGTATTAAATTTGCCAAATTAATCCAGAACAGTTACATCAGCAGAGACGAGCGGTTAAGTCGGGGGGTTAAAGAACAGGGTGTACTGGTATTGCAAAGGTGTGGAATGCCTGCTGTGTTAACTGAGGTTGGTTTTATTTCCAATTCGGAAGAAGAGAAGTATATCAATTCGGCGAAAGGGCAAAGTGAAATTGCAAACTCTATCGTGGCTGCAATAAAAACTTATAAAAAAAATATCGAAGTGAAATAAGTGGCATTATAAATGATAGTTATTTTAACTTTGCAGAAATATAAAATATATACCAAACAATTGATGCTGACTTTGTGTATTTATAAAGTTTAGCTTAAAAAATGATTACGCTCTAACAAGTTTAGATTGATAATAAAACTTGTAGCCATTAAAGAAACACTCATGAAGATTAAGAACGAAACCAAAGTAGGTATTTTAGCTGCATTTGCCATTGCTTTATTAATAATTGGATATAATTTTTTAAAAGGGAATTCTATCTTCTCAAACGAAACCACACTACGTGCAAAATATACCAGGGTTGATGGTTTGACCGTATCAAAACCTATTTTAATTAATGGTTACCAGATTGGCCGAGTGGCAAAGCTAGAACTGCAAACCGATGGTACCATCATTGCGACCTTAAGCATCAACAGTAAATACGAAATTCCTGTTAACAGTATTGCGCGTTTAGAAGGCACCGATTTATTAGGCAGCAAAGCCATAGTAATGTCGTTAGGTAACTCTAAAAAAATGGCTGAAGATGGAGATATGTTAAATGCAAATGTAGAAAAAGGATTAATGGAGCAGGTTCAGCCGGTACAAAAGAAGGCAGAACTGATTATTGGCAAAATGGACTCTATTTTAAGTAGTGTAAACTCGATTCTGAACCCTAACTTTCAAAAAAATGTTGATAAGAGCTTTAACAGTATTGCTGGTACACTTGCCTCATTAGAAACCACATCCAAAAAAGTAGATGGTTTGGTGGGATCTGAAAGTGCACGTATAGAAGCTATTTTTAAAAATGTGGAAGGTATTACAGCCAACCTTAACAACAACAACAAAAAGATCAGCGACATTTTAACCAATATTAACACAGTTACTGATAAATTTGCTGCCGCGAACTTTAAACAAACTTTAGATAATGCAAACAATGCCATAGCTGATTTACAAGCGGTAATTTCAGGCATAAAAGATGGTAAAGGAAGTTTAGGTTTGTTGTTGAACGATAATAAAATGTACGAAAATTTAAATAACGCTTCTAAAAACCTTGATGCTTTAATGATTGATTTAAAAGCCAATCCGAAGCGTTATGTTCACTTCTCGGTATTTGGAGGCGGCAACAAAAAAGACAAGTAATTAATTTTTATAAATTCAAAAAGCCCTGGAGAAATTCAGGGCTTTTTTTTGTGCAGTATAGAAATTAATGCTGATCTTTCAAAAACAAAGCTATAAATAGGCTTACATTTTATGATAACATATATGGCAATAATTGCACATATATTGAGCCCATTTTTTTTAAAGCTGGAAGGTTCTCCCTTCCACGGCCAGTTCGGTATTTTCAAAACCAGCCTGCGCTTCTTCGAAAAGCATTTGTAGAGTTTTATAGCGAGAAGAGAAGTGGCCTATTAATAATTTTTTTGCACCAACAATATTAGCTACCTCTGCAGCCTGCTGAGCTGTAGTATGGTGTGTTTCCCGGGCTCTATCTACTAAATCGTGCATAAAGGTAGCTTCATGGTAAAGGGTGTCACAACCCATTATGGTGGGAAAATAACTTTCATCAAACAAAGTATCCGAACAATAAGCATAGGCCCGTGGCGGATCGGCAGCAACAGTATAATCTTCGCTGCGTAAAATATCTCCGTTAGCTAGTTCCACATCAATTCCTTTCTTCAGAGAGGTATAATAAGCCATCGGTATATTTTCTGCTTTATCCTTGATCAGTTTACGCTGTCTTTTCTTTTGCTGAAAAAGAAAACCTGTGGTTGGAATGCGATGATTTAAAACAATGGTTTTTACAATCAGGTCGCTGTTTTCAAAAATCTGTTTTGGTTCATCTGCCTCAATCGGAAAAAACTCAATCGGGTAGCGTAAAACTGTGTCTGAATATTTAAACTGGATTTCTAAAATCTCCAGTAAGGGTTTAGGTCCAAAAATCTGCATGGGCTTAATCCGGCCGTTTAAATGCAGGCTGGAAAGTAAACCAATCAGACCAAAATAATGATCACCATGTAAATGACTGATAAATATATAATCAATACGGGCTGCTTTTAAATTAAACTTCGCCAGCTGCTGTTGCGTACCTTCGCCACAGTCAATTAAATAACATTTTTCGTTACAATTTAAAAGCTGTGCGGATGGATTCCGGTTAAAAACTGGGGTTGCCGAACTGCTTCCTAAAATAGTAACTTCAAACTTCATAACGATGAGATATAAAAAGCCCCGTAGATTTGAGAAACTACGAGGCTATAATATTTTTGGATAATATAGATTATTTAGTGCCTCTGAATTCTTTTTCCAGCTCATCCATAAAGATGAAATCGGTTGCTTCTTCTATTGTATTAACAAACGTAACAGACTGAAATATGTTTGATAATTCTATAATTGTAGCCAGCTCATCACTAATTCCGGTAACGATAAACAATCCGCCAGCTGCTTTGCAAAGCCTGTCGCCAACCAATAAACAGCTCAAATCCTGCGCATCGTTACATTCAGTTACGTGGCTCAGATCAACAATTATATTTTTAAAACCCTCTGCGTTAAGCAAATACAACTCAGATTTTAAACCAGGCGCATTATCGTTCGTAAACTTGGTTTCTTCTAACCTTAAGCTTACATATTTATCGTGTTTATCTACTGAAAATTTCATCTCTCTAATCTTTATTGCACTAATGTATAAATTTCTTTCGAAAGTTAAAGCGTTTCCAGAGCCTTTAAAACATTGGTTTCGATGCGATTTGAAATGGCATCTGCATCTGCTTTAATAAAGCCCTCACCTACAATCTTTTCGTAAAGCTCGATATAACGTTCAGAAATAGAATTTACAATTTCAGGTGTCATTTCTGGTACCACCTGACCATCTTTACCCTGAAAACCATTTTCGATTAACCATTTACGCACAAATTCTTTAGAAAGCTGTTTCTGTGGCTCATTGTTATCCTGACGTTCCTGATAGCCTTCAGCATAAAAATAACGCGATGAATCGGGTGTGTGAATTTCATCAATCAAATAAATTACACCATCGGCTTTACCGAATTCGTATTTCGTATCTACCAGAATTAGTCCACTTTTTGCAGCAATCTCAGTTCCACGTTGATAAAGCGCATAAGTATACTGCTCTAATTTCTCATAATCGGTTAATGAAACAATTCCTTTAGCCAAAATATCTTCTTTTGAAATATCTTCGTCGTGCCCGACAGCTGCCTTGGTGGTTGGCGTAATAATCGGCTGAGGCAATTTATCATTCTCTTTTAAACCATCTGGCAAAGAAACACCACAAACTGAACGCTTACCTGCACTGTATTCACGCCATGCGTGACCAGCCAAATAACCTCTGATTACCATTTCTACTTTAAAAGGTTCGCAAATGCGGCCAATGGTTACCATTGGATCCGGCACCGATAAAACCCAGTTTGGAACAATATCCTGTGTAGCTGCTAAAAACTTGGCTGCAATCTGATTCAAAACCTGTCCTTTAAAAGGTATAGCTTCTGGCAATACAACATCAAAGGCAGAAATGCGGTCTGATACCACCATCACCATAAACTGATCAGCTATAGTATACACATCGCGAACTTTACCTTTGTAAAAATTGCTCTGATTTGGAAAATTAAAATGGGTTTCTTTAAGTGCTTTCATGAGGCCGTAAAAATAGGAAAAAAGTCGGAAATCCGAAGACGGTAGCTGGAAGTCGGGAGATATAATTTACTAAAAAACCCCGTAACTTATTACTACGGGGTTTGATTATTTCAATTTGTTTAATGCCTTCAGAAAATTCCCTGTTGAAATGGTGCCGATGTGCTTATGATTAACCTGAATTGCAATATCCTTATCTTTTTTAATGAGCTGAAGCCGTCCTTTAAATGCATGTGCTTCACCCAAACAGGTAAACGCCAGCAAATTTTTCAGCTTTTCCTTTCTGCAAACCCACTCCTGATCGTTCTTGCTAACAATCAATCTTATGACATGAGGTAATTTTTCAAAATAAAGCTCTATACCATTTTCTAAACTGATGCTTTCCATAATGTGAAGCTGCTATTAACTTGTGCACCTGGTCTTCCTAACCTCAGCTTTATTGAATATCGCCGTATGCTTTAAGAATATCTTTAACCAGTTTATGGCGAACTACATCCTCTCCGCTTAAATAAATAATATCAATCCCTTTAATGTCTTCCAGAATTCTTAAACCGTTAAATAAACCCGACATCTGTTTCTTTGGTAAATCTACTTGCGTAACGTCGCCGGTAACAATAAATTTAGCCGTTGGACCCATACGGGTTAAAAACATTTTTAACTGCATATCGGTTGCATTTTGTGCCTCATCCAATATCACAAAGCAATTATCAAGTGTACGGCCGCGCATAAAAGCCAATGGAGCAATTTCTATCGTGCGGTTTTCAATATAAAACTTCAGTTTCTCTGCCGGGATCATATCATCCAGTGCATCATAAAGCGGACGTAAATAAGGATCAATTTTCTCTTTTAAATCGCCCGGAAGGAAGCCCAGGTTCTCTCCTGCTTCTACAGCAGGCCGGGTTAAAATAATACGCTTAATTTCTTTATTTTTCAGTGCTCTTACTGCTAAAGCCACCGCTGTATAGGTTTTTCCGGTACCTGCGGGACCAATGGCAAATAAGATGTCATTTTTGGCAATGCTGCTCACCATTTTGCGCTGATTTGCTGTTCTGGCTTTAACCAACAGACCATTTGTACCGAAAACGATTACTTCTCCACCTCCACCGGTTGGCTGTTCAGCATCTTTTTTGGCCAGGTTTGTTGCCTTTGCTCCCAGTATCGATTCGACATCATTATTGGTTAGTGAGCTATATTTTTCGAGGTGGGCAATCAGCTGGTTAAACTTCTCTTCAAAAGACTTAAGTTCCTGTTCATCACCGAGAACCTTAACATCACTTCCCCTCGCTACCAGTTTCAATTTCGCGAAAGCACCTTTAATCATTTCGTAATTCTCATTATTCGGCCCCCAAAAGTGAGCAGGATTTACGGTATCCAGAGTTAATTTTAATTCGTTCAAACTGTAGTATTTTAAAAAGTTATCGGG
>Ga0308157_10001743_pt1 | contig 41128 bp, 37 predicted proteins | sample PhyBR1_FD_201035 | JGI IMG/M metagenome (GOLD analysis project Ga0308157, IMG submission 201035) | Phyllosphere microbial communities from UC Gill Tract Community Farm, Albany, California, United States - DLSLB.R1 | ecosystem: Host-associated > Plants > Phyllosphere > Unclassified | place: USA... | reverse complement strand
CACAGCAGCAGCTTCAACAATCGCCACCACATCAGGAAGAACCGCGGGCCGATCAGGCTGAGGGGCCGATCCGCGAACCCGCTCGCGAGCGCCGCGGGATCGCCGAGCTCCTCGAGCGCGAGACGCTCGGCCTCCGCTGGCGGGGCTCCGCCGTCGATGCGCGCCTCGACCGCGTCGGCGATGGATCCTTCGAGCTCTCGCCGCACGTCGTCCCGCGCGTCTACGGGCAAGCGGCGGATCGTGTCGTGAACGTAGCGTTCCGTGAGCGTGGCGGTCATATCACTTCTCCTCATCGGCGAGAGACGCGATCGCACGCGTCAGGAGCTGCCATTCACCGGTCAGCGCCTCGGCGAGCTTCTCGCCGTCATCCGAGGTGAGATAGAACTTGCGCGGACGCGACTGGTCGGTGTTCCACTCACTCTCGAGGTACCCCTGCTTCTCGAGTCGTCGAAGCAGCGGATACAGCGTGTTCGCATCCGTCTCGAACCCGTGGCTCGCGAGCTGCTCGAGCAGGCTGTAGCCGTAGCCCGGCTTGCGCAGCAGCCGCAGGCAGGCGACGACGATCGTCCCCCGCCGCAGCTCCTGCACATGGGCGGCGGATGCTTCGGTCATGATCGAAACAATACTGTGTGGCACACACTATTGTCAACGACTTACTCGTATCCCATTCAATCGCATACACCGTACGCTGGTGTCATGAGCAATGAGGAGCGCTTCCCCGAAGTCGCCGTTCTCGCGCCCGGCGAGCCCTGTTCCGATGTCGAGGTGCTGACGCCTCGCGACGTGCCCCTCGGCGGGCCGCGCGCGATGCCCGTCAGGCGCACGCTGCCGCAGCGGAGGCGATCCCTCGTCGGGTCCTGGTGCTTCCTCGACCACTACGGCCCTGACGATGTGTCGGTCACGGGCGGCATGCTCGTGCCGCGGCACCCGCACACCGGCCTCGCGACCGTGTCGTGGCTGTTCAGCGGCGAGATCGACCACCTGGACTCCGGCGGTCACGCCGCACGCGTGCGACCGGGCGAGCTCAACCTCATGATCGCCGGGCGGGGCATCACCCACCAGGAGATCTCGACAAGCGAGACGACGACGCTTCACGGCGTGCAGCTCTGGTACGCGCTGCCCGACGCCGAGCGCTTCGGCGACAACCACTTCGAGCACTACGCGCCCGAGCCCATCTCCCCCGCGCCCGGGGTGAGCGCACGCGTGTTCCTGGGCGAGCTCGCGGGATCCGTCTCGCCGGTCGACACGCGCACGCCCGACCTGCTCGGAGCGGAGCTCACACTGAGCGCTGGCGCGTCGGTCACCCTCGACGTGCGCCGCGACTTCGAGTTCGCGGCGCTCGCCGAGACGGGCGACGCCATCGTGAACGGCGCCGCCGTCGCCCAGCACGCCCTCGGCTACGTTCCCGTCGGATCCGACACCGTGGCCCTCGCAGCCGGCGACGCGGATACGCGGATCATCCTGCTCGGCGGCGCGCCGTTCGGCGAGCAGATCGTGATGTGGTGGAACTTCGTCGGGCGCAGCCACGACGAGATCGTCGAGTTCCGCGAGCGCTACCAGGCCGAGATGGGCTTCGATCCGGGCGACCGCACGGATCCGCTCTTCGGCGACTTCCCGAGCGGGCAGCCGGACCCGCTGCCCGCCCCCGTACTGCCGAACGCGCGGCTCCGCCCGCGCGAGTGAGGAATGTCCGCATGGCAACTGTCCAGCACCGCCCCCACGAACAGCGCTACGTGCTGCTCGATGACGAAGCCGAGATCGGCGAGGAGAAGTACGTCGATGCAGGCGACGAGCGCGTGCTGTTCCATACCGTCGTCTCAGAAGACCACGCCGGAAAGGGCCTCGCATCGGTGCTTGTGCGCGGTGCCGTCGACGATCTGATCGCGTCGGGACTCAAGGTCGTTCCCGTCTGCCCGTACGTGAAGGCGTGGCTGCCGAAGCATCCCGAGTATGCGGATCACGTCGTCGCGCCAACCCGTGCGCACGTGCGAGCGATCGCTCAGCAGGGCTCTTAGAACGCCGGGGGCTGCTTCAGCGCGCGGCTGCGCAGCACCCCGAGCCGGATCAGATAGACGGTTCCGATCGCCGCGCAGAACGCGGCCGTGACGGAGAATCCGACGGCGAAACTCGTGCCAGCGGCGATGAACCCGACGACGAGCGACCCCAGCCCCGTGCCGGTATCGAAGCCGATGTTCCACGTCGTGCTGGCGATGTCGCGCATGCGGCTCGGCACGGCCGCGAACGAAATGACGAGCGTCAGGTTCTGCAGCGCGCCGTATGCGACGCCCGTGAGCATCATGCCCGCCACGAGCAGCGCGGCGCCAGATCCGCCCTGCCGCACCGCCCACGCGACGAGCACGAGCCCCGCTGCTCCGACTCCCAGCAGGGGCGCGATGAAGCGATGCGGTCCGTAATGATCTGCGAGACCGCCCGCGATCCAGCGCGAGAACGCCGCGACACCTGTGAGGCCGAACAGCGCGATCACGACAGCGAGCGCACCGAAGCCGAGCTGCGGAGCGAACGAGATGAGAGCGCCGCCCGGCGTGGTGATGGCGAGAAGTACGAGCGCGGGCAGGGCGAGCGCGAAGAACGCGCGTCCGCCGCCGAAGCCCGGCCCCTCCGATTCGTCTCCCTCACCGCCGACGCGGTCGATCCGTGCGCCGAGCGCGATCGCAAAGGGCACGGCGAGCACCGGGAGGCAGCCGAGCACGAAGACGAGGCGGAAGTCGACCGACTGCGCGATCCATGCCGACGTCGGAGTGAGCAGGAACTGCGGCAGCGCGATCGACAGGCCGTACACGCCGACTGCGCGACCGCGGTGCGTCGCGGGTACGAGGTGCGCCACGGCGCTCGCACCGCAGACCGTGAGGGCGGCGAAGCCCGCACCCCGCATGGCCGAGATCGCGAGGATCCCCCACAGCGCGTCGGTGAAGACGAACAAGAGCGACGGCAGACCGAGCAGGACCATGCCGATCGACAGCGTGACCCGCCATCCGACCGTGCGCAGCGACCAGGGGATGATCGTCTGCACGAGCACGGTGGCGCACATGAGCACGGCGTTGACGAGTCCCGCGCCGCCCTCATCCGCGCCGACCTGGCGCGCCCACAGCGGGGCCGTCGGCAGCAGCAGCGCGAACCCGGCGAAACCGAGCGCCGACGTCGCGAGAAGCGATGCCATCCCCGGCGCACGCCACACGGATGCGCGGCTGTCGTCAGGTTCGGGCATCCTCCCATTGTCTCCCGTTGCGCCTCGGCCGGCGAACCCGATCCGATTGCGCCGGACCCCCGAGAATCTCACGGCCGGCGACAGTAGGCTCGTGTGCGAGGCGATCCCGCGTCGCCGATCTCGTCGGAAGGACACTCAATGACGAAGCAAGCCGATCAGGCGAGCGCGGCCGTCGCGCCTGTTCTCCGCGCGATGGCGCAGAGCGTGCTCGGCGGTGCGCCCGACGATGCGAACCTGCGACGGTTCCTGCACGGGCTCCCGGGAGTCGACGCGGTCGGACTCGAGGCGCGGGCCGCGGGGCTGGCGACGCGCTCGATCAAGACGTCGTCGAAAGCCTGGGCACTCGACAAGATCATCTCGCTCATCGACTTGACGACCCTCGAGGGCGCCGACACGGCGGGCAAAGTGCGCTCGCTCGTGGGCAAGGCCCTCGTCCCGGACCCCGCGGATCCCTCATGCCCGCGGGTCGCCGCCGTCTGCGTGTACGGCGACATGGTCGGCGAGGCCGTGAGCGCGCTCGGATCCGCCCACGGCGAGATCCAGGTGGCCGCCGTCGCGACCGCGTTCCCGAGCGGCCGCGCCTCGCTCGCCGTCAAGCTCGCCGACACGCGCGATGCCGTCGCTGCCGGCGCCGACGAGATCGACATGGTCATAGATCGCGGCGCGTTCCTCGAGGGCCGCTACGGCGAGGTCTTCGACCAGATCGTCGCCGTAAAGGATGCCTGCCGCCGCGCCGACGGATCCGTCGCCCATCTGAAGGTGATCCTCGAGACCGGCGAGCTCAACACGTACGACAACGTGCGGCGCGCGTCGTGGCTCGCGATCCTCGCGGGCGGCGACTTCATCAAGACCTCGACCGGCAAGGTCTCCCCCGCCGCAACCCTTCCGGTCACGCTGTCGATGCTCGAGGTCGTGCGCGACTGGAAGCGCCTCACGGGCGAATCGATCGGCGTGAAGCCCGCAGGCGGCATCCGTACGTCGAAAGACGCCATCCGCTATCTCGTCACGGTCGCTGAGACCGTGGGCGAGGAGTGGCTCACGCCCGAGCTGTTCCGCTTCGGCGCCTCGAGCCTCACCAACGATGTGCTGCTGCAGCGCCAGAAGATCACCTCGGGCCGCTACTCAGCCGCACAGTACGTCACCATCGACTAAGGAATCGGACATGTCATTCCTCGAATACGCCCCGGCTCCCGAGTCGCGGGCGATCCTGAACCTCAAGGACTCCTACGGGCTGTTCATCGACGGAGAGCTGACGGACGGCCACGGGGATCCGCTCGAGTCGATCTCGCCCGCTGACGGATCGCGCATCGCGACGTTCCAGACCGCCGACGCTGCCGACGTCGACCAGGCCGTCGCCTCCGCGCGCCGCGCGTACGACAAGGTGTGGTCGAAGATGCCGGGCGCTGAGCGCGCGAAGTACCTGTTCCGCATCGCACGGATCATGCAGGAGCGCGCCCGCGAGCTCGCCGTCGCCGAAAGCCTCGACAACGGAAAGCCGATCAAAGAGACGCGCGACTTCGACGTGCCGACGGCGGCCGCGTGGTTCTTCTACTACGCGGGCTGGGCCGACAAGCTCGAGTACGCGGGGCTCGCCAACCCCCGCTCGCTCGGCGTCGCCGCCCAGGTGATCCCGTGGAACTTCCCGCTCATGATGCTGGCGTGGAAGATCGCGCCGGCCCTCGCGGCAGGCAACACCGTGGTGCTGAAGCCGGCGCAGACGACGCCGCTGACGGCGATGCTCTTCGCCGAGATCGTGCAGCAGGCGGGCCTGCCCGCCGGTGTCGTGAACATCATCGCCGGCGCAGGAGAAACGGGGAACGCGCTCGTGAGCCACGACGGCGTCGACAAGGTGGCGTTCACCGGATCGACCGCGGTCGGCCGATCGATCGCGCGTTCCGTCGCGGGATCGAAGAAGAAGCTGACGCTCGAGCTCGGTGGCAAGGGGGCGAACATCGTCTTCGACGACGCGCCGATCGACCAGGCCGTCGAGGGCGTTGTGACCGGCATCTTCTTCAACCAGGGCCAGGTGTGCTGCGCGGGGTCGCGCCTGCTGATCCAGGAGTCGGCCCACGACGAGTTCGTCGAGCGCCTGCAGCGGCGCATGGAGACGCTGCGCGTGGGAGATCCGCTCGACAAGAACACCGACATCGGCGCGATCAACTCGGCGGCGCAGCTCGAGCGCATCGAGGAGCTCACAGCGGCGGGCGTCGACGAGGGCGCCGTCTCGTGGGCACCGGAGTGCTCCCTGCCCGACGAGGGCTTCTGGTTCCGCCCCACACTGCTCACGGGCGTCTCGACGAGCCACCGCGTCGCGCGCGAGGAGATCTTCGGCCCCGTGCTGAGCGTGATGACCTTCCGCACGCCTGCCGAGGCGATCGCGAAGGCGAACAACACGCCCTACGGGCTGTCCGCCGGCATCTGGAGCGACAAAGGGTCCCGCGTGCTGTCGGTCGCCGACAAGCTGCGCGCCGGGGTCGTGTGGACGAACACCTTCAACAAGTTCGATCCGACGTCGCCGTTCGGCGGGTACCGAGAGTCGGGCTACGGGCGCGAGGGCGGCCGGCCCGGCCTGCTGTCCTACCTCGCAGAGGAGAAGAAATGACGCGGCTCCAGATTCCCAAGACGTACAAGCAGTTCATCGGCGGGAAGTTCCCGCGCAGCGAGTCCGGACGCACCTACCGTGTGACCTCAGCAAAGGGGGAGTTCGTGGCGAACGCAGCCCAGTCTTCGCGCAAGGACGCCCGCGACGCGGTCACCGCCGCCCGGTCCGCGTTCGCCGGCTGGTCCGGCGCCACGTCGTACAACCGCGTTCAGGTGCTCTATCGCATCGCCGAGGTGCTCGAGGGGCGCAGGGCGCAGTTCATCGACGAGATCCGCACGCTCGAGGGCGCATCGGCCGCTTCGGCGGGTGCTCAGGTCGACCGCGCGATCGACCTGTGGGTCTGGTACGCCGGATGGGCCGACAAGTACGCTCAGGTGCTCGGCAGCGCCAACCCCGTAGCGGGCCCCTATTTCAATCTCTCGGTTCCCGAACCGACGGGCGTCGTCGCGCAGATCGCTCCGCAAGGGTCCGACAGCCTGCTGGGCCTGGTCGCCGTCATCGCGCCGGCGATCGTGTCGGGCAACACCGTGGTGGTCGTGGCGCACGAGGGCGCCCCGCTCCCCGCGATCTCGTTCGCAGAGGTCATCGCAACGAGCGACGTTCCCGGCGGTGTCGTGAACATCCTGACGGGGTCGGCGACCGAGCTCGCCCCGTGGCTCGCGGCGCACGCCGACGTCGACGCGCTCGATCTCACGGGAGCGGGATCCATCGATTGGGTCCCCCTCGAAGAGGCTGCGGCCGAGACGATCACCCGCGTGGTGCGGCCGTCCGACAATCTCGACGGATCCCTGCAGAAGATCGCCGCGTTCACCGAGACGAAAACGGTCTGGCACACCAAGTCGCTGATCTGACGTGACATCGGGCGTCGCGACCTGGCATTGTTGTCGGTGTCACCAAATCCGCTGACGCTGGAGGACCGTCTGATGCCCGCACACAACGCCCTCGTCGTCCGAGGCGGCTGGGAAGGACACAGCCCCGTCGAGACGACAGACCTGTTCATCCCGTTCCTCGAGCGCAAGGGATACGCGGTGCGCGTCGAGGAGTCGGGCGAGATCTACGCCGATGCCGAGGTGATGGCCGGCATCGACCTCATCGTGCAGTGCGTGACCATGTCGCAGATCTCGCGCGAGGCGACGGCCGGCCTGCGCTCTGCGATCGCGGGCGGCACGGGGCTCGCGGGGTGGCACGGCGGCATCGCCGACTCGTACCGCGCGTCGTCCGACTATCTGCAGCTGATCGGCGGGCAGTTCGCGACGCACCCGTCGAAGCATCCGGCCGAGGTCGTCGGCGATGCGAGCGACAACTTCCTGCCGCATTCGATCGAGATCACGGACCTCGGGCGCACGCATCCGATCACGGCGGGCATCGGCGACATCCGGCTCGACACCGAGCAGTACTGGGTGCTCACCGACGACCTGAACGACGTGCTCGCGACCACGACCCATCCGTTCCGGCCGCACCATCCGTGGCACCGTTCGGTGACCACTCCGGCCGTGTGGACGCGCGAGTGGGGCGAGGGCCGCGTCTTCGTCGCGACCCCGGGGCACAGCGTCGACGTACTGCAGAACGAGCAGGTCAGAACGATCATCGAGAGGGGCATGCTGTGGGCGAGCCGCATCGCGTCGGAATAGTAGGGCTCGGGGTCATCTCGAAGCAGTACCTCGAGACCCTCCGGTCACACACGGGAGTGCGGATCGTCGCGGCGGCCGATCTCGACCCCGCGCGCGCCGAGGCCGTGGCCGCCGGCATCGACGGCTGCCGCGCGATGAGCCTCGAGGAGCTCACGGCCAATCCGTCGGTCGACACCGTACTGAACCTCACGATCCCCGCCGCGCACGCGGACGTCGCCCTCGCGGCGCTCGCGCAGGGCAAGAACGTCTACGGCGAGAAGCCGCTCGCGGCCACGTTCGCCGATGCGGAGCGCGTCATGGCGGCGGCCGGATCCGCGTGGGTCGGCGGCGCGCCCGACACGGTGCTCGGCACCGGCATTCAGACGGCCCGGCGCATCGCCGACGAGGGCGGAATCGGGCGCCCGGTCGCGGCGACGGCGACCTGGGTCTCGGCAGGGCATGAGCGGTGGCACCCGCAGCCCGACTTCTACTACCGCGACGGAGGCGGTCCCCTGCTCGACATGGGGCCGTACTACCTCACCTCGCTCTTCCACCTGCTCGGCCCGGTCGTGCGCGTGACCGGGGCTTCCTCGCGCCCGCGCGAGACCCGTGTGATCGGATCGGGCCCGCGCGAGGGCGAGCGGATCCCCGTCGAGATCGACACGCATGTAACGGGGTCGCTCGAACATGCGGGCGGTGCGGTCTCGACCGTGACGTTCAGCTTCGACGGGACGGCGACCGAGGCCGCCCCGATCGAGGTGCACGGCGAGACGGCATCGCTGTCGGTGCCCGATCCGAACGGCTTCGACGGCGACGTGCGCGTGTTCCGCACGGGCTCCTCGGCCTGGGCGCTCGTCGCGCCGAGCGCCGGGTACGAGAAGGCGTCGCGCGGAATCGGCCTGATCGATTTCGCGCGCGGGCACGGTCGCGCATCCGGACCGATCGCTCTGCACGTGCAGGAGATCATGACGAAGCTCATGCAGTCGGCTGAGGAGGGACGGCGGATCGACCTGACCACGACGGCCGAGCGACCGAGCCTCGTACCGCTCTCTCCCGGGCGCGAGTGAGCACCGCCGCCGTGCTCGCCAGAGCACGCAGCACCGTGGAATGAGAAAGAGGGAACGCGTGAGGGAGATCCTGCGCCTGGAAGCAGTGGATGTCGTGCGATCGGGACGCCAGATCCTGTCGGACATCGACATGACCGTGAACGCGGGAGAGCGCTGGGCGCTCATCGGCGCGAACGGTGCGGGCAAGTCGACGATGCTCAGCATGTGCGGCGCTCACCAGCACCCGACCCGAGGTTCGGTGTTCGTACTCGGAGAACAATTGGGGCGCGTGGAGATCCGAAAGCTGCGCGAGTCGATCGGGCATGTGAACCCCCGGCACGCCGTGAGCGCAGCACTGTCGATCCAGGACGTGGTGCTGACCGGCGCAACCGGCACGAACGAGCGGATGAACCGGTGGGAGCCGAGCCGTGAACTCACCGCGCGTGCCGACGAGCTCATCGATCTGCTCGGTCTCAGCGACAAAGACTCGGCTCGGTGGCCGACGATGTCTCAGGGCGAGCGCGGTCGTGCGCTGATCGCACGTGCGCTGCTCATGGATCCGCCCCTGCTGCTGCTCGACGAGCCCTCGACGGGCCTCGACGTCGCCGCGCGCGAACAGCTGCTCGAGACCCTCGACCACCTGCACACGACGCATCCCGACCTCGCGACGGTGCTGGTCACGCACCACCTCGAGGAGCTTCCCGAGACGACGACGCACGCCATGCTGCTGAAGGACGGCCGCGTACTGGCGACCGGGCACGCGGACGACGTGCTCACCACGGAGCTCGTCACCGGCGCGTTCGATTACCCGATCGACATCGCCCGTCACGACGGGCGATGGTCGGCGCGGGCCCGGCGGGCGGTTCCCGTGGCCTGACGGCGCGCTCCGGCAGAGCCCATCGCCGCCCGCCGACAGCGCACGCCCAGCGGACGCCGTCCCCGATCCGACTACGCTCGATGACGTGTTCCACATCGTCTTCTACGAGCCCCGCATCCCGCCGAACACGGGCAACGCGATCCGCATGTCGGCGATCACCGGCAACACGCTGCACCTCGTCGAGCCTCTCGGGTTCGACCTGTCCGACACGCATCTGCGCCGGGCGGGGCTCGATTATCACGACCTCGCGCACGTGATCGTCCACCCCGACTTCGATGCGGTGTGCGCGTATCTCGCCGAGCACGGATCCGGGCGGATCTACGCGTTCACCGGCCACACGACCCGCTCGTTCGCCGATGTCTCCTACGAGCCGGGCGACGCGCTGCTGTTCGGCCCCGAACCGACGGGACTGCCCGAGGAGACGATGGCAGATCCGCGCGTCACCGCCCGCCTGCGCATTCCGATGCGCCCCGGCGTGCGCTCGCTCAATCTCTCGAACTCCGCAGCGATCGCGACGTATGAGGCCTGGCGCCAGAACGGGTACGCGGGCGGGGTGTGACCCGACCCCGAGTAGGGTGCGGCAGCTGTCATTCCGCAAGATCGGGATGCAGCCACCCGAGTACGGCCTCGCTCGCCGAGACCACCTCGCGACCCGCGAGTCCGTACATCTCCCTGCCCGGAAACAGCGCCACCCGGTCGTCCTGAACGGCCGACAGCGCTGCGAGCGCCGGATGATCGAGCAGTGAGTCGAACGAGTCCTCGCCCTTACCCGTGACGTCGACCAGCATGATGTAGTCGGGGTCCATCGCGACCAGCTGCTCCGGCTGAACGGGCATCGTGTTGTCGATCCCGAGCTCCTCGGCCGCGCTCGCCCCGCCGCCGTTCGCCACGATCTCGACGACGAGCGACGATCCGGCGTTGATGAACGGGGCCTGCGCCTGGTTGCTCAGGATCGCCACCGTCGGCATCTCCCCCACGCCCTCGGCGCGCTCGCGCACGTCGGCCACGCCCCCGATGATCTCGTCGGCGAGTTCTTCGGCCGCGTCGTTCATGCCCGTGGCTCGACCGAGGATTTCGACGTTCTCGGCGACAGCTTCGGACGACGACCACCCGTTGGTGAGTGTCAGCACGGGTACTCCTGCCGCGCTCAGACGCTCGGATGCGTCCTGCTCCCCCGTGTGCCGCGCGGTGATGACGACGAGGTCGGGATCCCAGGCGAGCACCTGCTCCGGTTCGGGACTCGTGTGGCCACCGACCACATGCTCCACACCGGCCATCTGCTCCGAGTAGGGGTTCAGCGTCGCACTCGTCGCCGCCTCCGGGATCGCGATCACTCGATCCGTCGCACCGAGCTCGTGCAGCGCGATCGCCGCGTCCGGGGAGAGTACGGCGATCCGGGCGGGCTCCTCTTCGATCACCACGGTCCCCTCAGCTCCCGGTTCGTCGATCTCGACCGGGAACGCCTCGGGCGCGGAGACGGTCGTCGGCTCAGCCTGAGTCGTGCCCGTCGAACAGCCCGAGAGGCCGAGGCCCAGCGCGAGGAGGCCGCCGATCATGGCCAGGATCGGACGATGCGTCAGCAGGGTGGCCTGCGGTGCGGTCAGGTGTGCAGTCATGCGATTCTTTCTGTCAGTGCCGCCGGGCGGGGCGCTCGATGTTGGGCGATCGGGTGAATGTGCGGGTAACCGAAGACGTCGGCGTCGACGGTGGCATCGATGCGGTAGACGGCCGCGATCAGCTCCGGGGTGATGACGTTCTGCGGTGGGCCGTGCGCGACGAGGCGCCCGGCGTGGAGGACGGCGAGCCGGTCGCAGTAGCGGGAGGCGTCGTTGAGGTCGTGCAGCACCACCGCGACGCCGACGCCGGCATCGGCGCGGGTTCGGAGGATCTCGAACACGCGCAGCTGGTGATGCACGTCGAGCGCGGAGGTCGGCTCATCGAGCAGCAGCACGCCCGCGCGCTGTGCCAATGCGCGGGCGATCTGCACGAGCTGCCGCTCTCCGCCCGACAGCGAAGGCACCGCTCGCTCGGCCAAGTGCGCGCTCCCCACCGCGTCCAGCGCGTGCCGGGCGATCTCCTCGTCGGATCCCGGGGATCGGGACAGGCGGCGACGGTGCGCGTATCGCCCCATCAGCACGAGCTCGATGGCCGTGACGTCGGCAGCGGCAGCGGTGTCCTGTGCCACGTAGGCGACCCGCGCCGCCCGCTCGCGCGGCCGCAGCGATGCCAAGCGGGATCCGTCGACCGCGACCTCTCCGGCTGCAGGCCGCAGCAGCCCGCCGAGGGCCCGCAGCAGCGTGCTCTTCCCCGCCCCGTTCGGCCCGATCAGTCCGAGCACCTCACCGGGATGCACGTCGAGTGAGACGCCGGAGAGCACGCGGCGGCGGTCGAGCTCCACGTCGAGGTCGCGGGCGACGAGGCTCACGCGGCCCGCCTCGCGATGTCCCGCGTCCGCAGCACCAGAACGACGAACACCGGCGCACCGACGAGCGCAGTGACGATCCCCGTCTGCCAGGAACCGCCGCCGGGCGCCAGGCGCGCGACAGTATCGGCCGCCACCAGGAACAGCCCGCCGAGCATCGCCGCCCCCGGCAGCAGGAAGCGGTGGTCCGATCCGAGCAGGAGGCGCACGGTGTGCGGTGCGACGAGACCGACGAAGCCGATCACCCCCGTGACGGCGACCACGCTGCCGACGATCACAGAGGTCAGCACCAGCAGCGCGAGCCTGATCCGTGCCACGCTCACGCCCATCGATTCCGCTGTCTCGTCTCCCAGGAGCAGCGCGTTCAGCTCGCGAACCATCCCGCACACGCACACGATGCCGATCACGGCGGGCGCCGCGACCAGCGCGAGATCTTCCCAGCTGGCCGACGTGAGATCGCCCTGCAGCCAGAACAGGGCGCCGCGAACGGTCTGCGAGTCGTCGGCGTTCGCGACGATCGCCCCGGTGACCGCACCGCAGAACGCGTTCAATGCGATCCCCAGCAGCAGAACGGTGACGGGACTGCGATCGCGTGCGGCGAGCACGACGAGCTGGATCACGACGAGCACGGTCACGGCGCCGAGGAACGCCGCAGCCGGCAGCGTCCAGGCGCCGATCGCTCCCGCTCCGAGCACGATCACCGCCACCGCCCCGACCGCGGCACCGCTCGCGACGCCCGTGACGCCGGGTTCCGCGAGCGGATTGCGGAAGAACGCTTGCATGGCCGCGCCGGCTACAGCCAGCCCGGCACCCGCGAGCAGGGCGAGCAGGGCCCGGGGCAGTCGCAGCTGCGTGATGACGAGACCGTTCTCCACCTCGCCCGAGTCTCCGCCCAGCGCGCGGGCGAGAACTGCGCCGACGTCACCCGGCGGAATCGGGACCGGGCCCAGACAGAGCGATACGACGAAGACGACGGCGGTGAGGCCCGCAAGGGCGAACAGGATGCCCGTCCGCCGGCGCCGACGAGCGGTTCGAGCGCCGTCGTCCCGCGCGGACCGCGACACCTCGGAAACGATGTCGGCGACGAGCACAGCGACGTCCTCTGATCGATTCGTGCAGGGAAGGGAGGTGATTCACCTTAACCCCACATGATAATCGTTATCAAATCCGATGGCGTTGCGCTCTCACGGATCTGTCGCCCAGCCCGGTCGCGGGAACCCCAATCGTCACGCACGACGCAACCGGCTTGATGGGAACTGCGGTCTACCTGCGTTCCGGCCAGCTGCGCTGAGGCACGCGGCGGAGACGAAGAACGCCCCCTTCCCGAAGGAAGGGGGCGAAGGGTGGGCCCAGCGGGGCTCGAACCCGCGACCCGCGGATTAAAAGTCCGATGCTCTGCCAACTGAGCTATAGGCCCACCCTCCAGCTTAGGGGACGCGACCTGCTGGTGAGCTCAGGCGCGGATCGCGTCGGCGATCGGTGTCTCGCCGTTGCCGAACGGGATCGTGCGGCGGCTCGTCGACGGATCCGCGAGCACCGCGGCCGCAACCGCGGCGACGTCGGCGCGCGTCACGCGGCCGTCTCCCGGATCCGTCACGGAGATGAGACCGGTCGGCTCGTCGAGCGTGAGCGGTCCAGGAGCGAGAATCGTCCAGTCGAGGTCGGTACCGCGCAGGTGCTCATCGGCAACGGATTTCGACTCGGCGTAGGCGAAGAAGGGGTCGTCCTCAGGCACCCCGTGGTCGCGCCGCGAACCGAGGTACGACACCATCACGTAGCGGTTCACGCCGGCAGAAGTCGCGGCGTTCATCGAACGGATCGCGGCGTCGCGGTCGACCGCATACGTGCGCTCGGGGCTTCCGCCACCGGCTCCCGCCGACCACACGATCGCGTCGTGCCCGCGGAAGAGGTCTGCCAGCGACGCCTCGTCGAGGCTCGAGACGTCGGCGACGCGCGCGGTGGCGCCCGTTCTGGCGACGTCGTCGGTGTGCTCCGGGTTGCGGATGACGCTCGTGACCGCATCACCGCGCGAAGTGAGGATCGGCGCGAGGCGGAGCGCGACCTTGCCGTGTCCGCCGATGATGAGAATGCTCGACATGGGGATTCCTTCCGTTGGCGTGTTCTCCACGCTAGCGGCCCGCGGGGCACCCGGCTCGGTGAAAGACTGTTGGCATGACCGTAACGCCAGACGCGCGCAGGCCGTGGCTCGGCCGCGTGCTGCAGCCGCTCGCGCTTCTCGCCCTCATGTGGGCCATCCGCCTCGTGGACGTGATCTTCCCCGGGAGCTTCAATACGTGGCTCGGCATCGAGTCATGGCGCTTAGGCGGCCTCGACGGCATCGTGTTCTCGCCGCTCCTGCACGCGAATTGGGCGCACCTCGTGTCGAACTCGGTACCGTTCGCCGTGCTCGGGTTGCTCGTGTGCTTCGACGGCGTCAGGCGGTTCTGGGGCGTCACGGCGATCGCGGCCGTCGTCGGCGGCGCCGGAACGTGGTTGGTGAACTCCCCCGGAACCCTCACCGTCGGGGCGTCCGGGCTCGTGTTCGGTTACTTCGGATACCTCCTGGTGCGGGCGTTCGTCGCCCCGTCGCTCGGACATGGGATCCTCTACGCGATCATCGCGATCGCCGTCGGCGTCGTGTACGGCGCCGCCATGCTCACCGGCATTTTCGCCGCGAGCGATGGCATCTCGTGGCAGGCGCACCTCTTCGGCGCTGTCGGCGGCGGACTCGCCGCGCTCGCGCTGCGCCCGAAACGCGTTGTCGGATCCCGATAATGCTTTCGGGATCCGGCTCACGAATCGGATAGCGTCGCGTCTCGTGAACGTTATCTGGCGCACCCTCCTCGTCATGCTCCGCGCGAAGCAGATCCGTCGACGCGAGGGCACGATTCCTCTCGACGCCGTGAGCAGGATCCGACTGACGACCCTGCCGACCGACATCGACGTCCTGCGCCACATGAACAACGGGCGGTACCTGTCGCTGTTCGACCTCGGCCGCTGGGATATGACGACGCGCACCGGGCTCGGTGACGCGTTCCGCGACCACGGTTGGTACGCCGTCGTCGCAAATGAGACGATCACGTTCCGCAAATCGCTCGAGCTCTTCCAGAGGTTCGATGTCGAGACGCGTTGGGTCGGCCGCGACGACCGCGCGGTGTACATGGAGCACCGCGCGGTCGTCGGCGGCGAGATCTATGCGCGCGCGATCGTCCGGGCGCGCATCCTGCGGCGCACCGGCGGATCCGTGCCGCACGACGAGCTGTTCGAGGCCGTCGGCTTCGCGGGCGACATGCCCGAGGTCGACGACTGGGTGCACGAGTGGGCCGAACACGTGCGCCTGCCCGCCGCGCGTGCCGAGGCGCCCAGCGTCTGGGAGTGACCCGGGAGCGTCACGCGACGTTCTCGTACGCCTCCGCATCCGCAGCACGGCGTGACGCCGCCGACCGGTAGGCAAGGGCCGCCAGCACGATGCCGATGACCGAGGTGACGATCACCAGACCGACGGATCCCTGGAATCCGGTGAGGAGCGAGTCGATCTCGCTTCGCCCGGCGCCGATCGACGCAGCGCTCAGCGCGCCGTAGACGCCCGCGGCCAGCGACGTGCCCACGCAGCCAGCGATCTGGAAGCTGGTGGAGACCACCGTCACGCCGTGCGAGCTCGTCTCGCGATCGAGGTGCGACAGCGCGAACGTCTGAGCCGGGCCGATCACGAACGCCGTCGCCAGCACAGCGGGCACGTACAGCACGCCGAACATCAGGATCGATGAGTATCCGGCAGCCGCTCCGACGAGAGTGACGAAGACGGCCATGGTGAGGAAGCCGAGCGGAATCGACCACCGGCCGCCGTGGCGGTCGAACAACCGCCCTGCGACGGGACCGAGCACAACGGTGAGCAGGATGCCCGGCGCCAACGTGAGCGACGCGCCCAGCGGATCGATGTCGCGTGCGGCCTGCAGGAAAAGCGGAATGACGACGTTCATCGCGAAGACGAACAGCAGACCGAGCATCGTCATCAGCACGCCGAGCACGAACGGGCGACTGGAGAAGGGGCGCATGTCGATCAGCGGATGCGCGATGCGGCTCTGACGGCCGACGAACAGCCACAGGGCGACCAGCCCGACGACGCCGGAGATTCCCGCGTAGAGGGCAGAGCCGCCGAACGCGGCGGTCGCGCCGTACAGGATGCCGACGAGGCCCATCGCCACGAGAACGAACGACAGCACGTCGAGAACGGGACGCCCGAGATCGGCCACCGTGCGCAGGAAGATCGCGCCGGCGATCATTACGACGATGGCGAGGGCACCGAAGATCCACATCAGGACCGTCCACGGAGCGATGGTCAGGAGAGCACCGGACAGGACGATCGCCAGCGACGGACCCAGCGTGGTCATCGCCGCTATGATGCCCATGTTCATGCCGAGCTTCTCGCGGGGCGAGACGGCCAGCGTGATGTTCATGCCGATGGGTGTGAGGAGACCGGTGCCGATGGCCTGCAGAAGGCGACCGGCGAGAAGTACGCCGTAGGTCGGGGCGAGGGCTCCGACGATCGAACCGACCACCATGAGCGCGACGACGCCGACGAACAGCGTCCGCGTGGGAAAGCGGTGATAGAGCACGTTCGAGACCGGGACGAACACTGCTGCGACCAGCAGGTAGCCGGTGGTCAGCCACTGCACCATGCTCACGTCGATTCCGAAGTCGGTCATGATCGGCGTGAACGCGACGTTGAGGAACGTCTCGTTGAAGGTGGCGAGGAACGCGGCGGCCGCGGCAACCGCGATCATCGCACCGGGACGCCGCCCGAGGGGCGTCTGGGCGTGGGCGTGCGAGGTCATCGATTCTCCTGACAATCGGCGGGGCTAGCTGCTCGACCGTGCCGTGTCAGAAGTTTCCGAAGAGGACTTCGCGTGTCGTGTCATCGATGCGCCATCATGGCCAAACGGCCACGCTCGATCGTAGCGCGGCGGTTCCTGGGAGAATGAGCACGATGCGGGATGCAGAAAGGCCCCCGGATCCGAGCGGATCTCCGGGGGCCAGCTGAGCCACCTGTCGGAATCGAACCGACGACCTATTCATTACGAGTGAATCGCTCTACCGACTGAGCTAAGGTGGCGTTTCCGCGCCGCGCAAGCGGCACGAGAAGCTATATTACTCGGTCGTTCGCGCGCGCGCGAATCGGCGCTGCGCCCCGGGCGTGCCGGGCGTCAGCGGGGCTGACAGGTGAGTTCCTCGGCCGGCATCTCGCCGTCGATCAGGTAGCTCTCGACCGCATCGTCGACGCAGGAACTGCCCGCACCGTAGGCCGTATGCCCCTCCCCCTCATACGTGATGAGCGTGGCGTCGTCGAGCTGTTCCGCGAGCGATTCGGCCCACGCGAAGGGCGTCGCAGGATCGCCCGTCGTACCCACGACCACGATCGGCGCCGCTCCCGTCGCCGAGATCTTCTCGCGCTCCCCCGAGGGCGGGTACGGCCAGAACGCGCACACGTCGGCCCCCATCATGTACTCCCACGTCACCGGCGCGTTCTCTTCGAGCGTGCGCTCGTCGTCGGCCGAGAGCTCTTCGCCCTCGGACGGGTAGTCCATGCAGTTGTACGCGTTGAACGCCTCGGTCGAGTTCGACAGGTACTCGCCGCCCTGGCGCTCGTTGTAGAAGTCGGCGAGGAACAGGCCGGCCGTCGGGTCGCCGCCGATCGCACCGGCGAACGCCTCGGTGAGGTATGGCCAGTTCTCCTCGCTGTACAGCGCTGCCACGACCGCCGTCATCATGGCGTCGCCGCCGAGCTCGCGCCCGTCGGGGCCCACAAGCGGGCGCGCATCGAGCGACTCAAGCAGCCGCGAGACCTCGTCGAGCGCCTGATCGACCGTGCCGCGGAAAGGGCAGGCCGATCCGTCGATGCACGCGGCGAGGTAGGTTCCGAGCGACTGCTCGAACGCGATCACCTGTCGGATGCCGACCTCGCTCCCCGGCACGGACGGGTCGATCGCTCCGTCGAGCACGAGCTGCCCCGTGTTGTCGGGGAACAGTTCGGCGTAGGTCGCCCCGAGGAACGTGCCGTACGAAAAGCCGAGGTAGGTGAGCTTCTCGTCGCCCAGCACCGCGCGGATCAGGTCCATGTCGCGCGCCGCCTGCTCAGTCGTGATGAACTCGAGCAGCTCTCCCGAGTTCTCGGCGCAGGCATCGGCGAACGCCTCTGCCTGCTCGTCGAGCGCCTGCTCGCGCTCGTCGGACCCCCGTGCGCCCTCGGGCACGCTGTACAGGTATTCGTCCATCCCCGCGGTGTCCAGGCATGTCACCGGCGTCGAGCGCGCGACCCCGCGCGGATCGAAGCCGACGACGTCGAAGGCGTCGAGCAGCTCTTCGCCGATGCCGCCGTACTCGAGCGACTGCTGCATGTAGTCGATGCCCGATGCGCCAGGACCGCCCGGATTCACGAGCAGTGAGCCCTGCGGGTCGGCCGGCCGGTCGGCGGGCCGCGAGATCTCGAGCTCGATGTCTCCCGCCTGCGGCTCGTGCCAATCGAGCGGTGCCGTGATCGTTGCGCACTCCACCTCGACCTCGGTCATCGGGTCGTCGCATGCGCCCCACTCGGGCGGCTGATCGTAGAACTCGAGCAGCTCCTCGGCGATGCCCGCGGTGACGGGCGGCTTCTCGTTCGCCGCGTCGATGCGGAAAGGGTTCGCGCAGGCGGCCGCGGATCCTGCGAGGACAGCGATCGCGCCGAGCGCGATCACGCGACGGATGCGGGTTCTGACGGTCACGGTTTCCTTCCGGTGATGACGGTGATGAGCAGGCTCTCGAGCGCGAGCGCCGGCTGCACATTGCGGTCGAGAGCGTCGCGCGTCTCGGACAGGTGCTCGAGCACCGTGAGGGTATGCGTCGCCGACTTCGCCTCGGCGACACGGCGCATGTCGTCGATGTACTCGGCGTTGATGATGCCGGTCTCTCGCCCCAGCTGCAGCATGACGATGTCGCGATAGAGCGACTGCAGATCGGTGAGCACGCGGTCGAGCCCGTCGCGCACGCTGCGCTTCGCGCGCTGCTCCTGATCCTTCTTCAGCGCCGTAAGCTGCGAGCGCACGGCCGGCGGGATCTTCGCCCCGTCGGCGAGCCCCACCGAGCGCATGAAGGCCGCCTGCTCGCTCTCGTCGCGTTCGGCCGTCAACGCCTTCGCGTCGTCGTTCGCGACCTGAACGATGCGGCTCGCGACGTCGACGACACCGCCGACGCCGCGCAGACGCAGCACGTCACGCACCGTCTCGTCGCGCCGCTCGCGGGCCGCGTCGTTCGTCGCAAGACGCTGGGCCATGCCGATGTGACGCTGCGCGTGACGCGCAGACTGCTCGGCGATCTCGGGATCTGCGCCCGTGCGCTCGACGAGCAGCCTGGCCACGTCTTCGGTCTCGAGCTCGCGCAATCGCAGCGTGCGCACGCGCGACCGGATCGTCGGCAGCAGATCGGCCTCGCTCGGCGCGCACAGCACCCACACCGTGCGCTCGGGCGGCTCCTCGAGCGCTTTCAGCAGCACGTTCGAGGTGCGTTCGGGCATGCGGTCGGCGTCTTCCACGATGATCACGCGGAACCGGCCCACGCTCGGCGCGTAGTACGACCTGGCAGCCAGCTCGCGCGCCGCCTTGATCGCGATCACGGTGCCCTCGGTCTTCAGCACGGTGAGGTCGGGATGAGTGCCGGCGAGCACCTGCTTCATCGTCGCGATGTCGTGCTCGCCCTCGGCGATGAGCGCAGCCGCGAACGCCGTCGCGAGCGTCGACCTGCCGGAGCCCGGGGGGCCTGTGATGAGCCAGCCGTGCGTGAGCTTCTGCGGATCCATCGCCGCCTGTCGCAGCGCGTCGACGGCCTGATCCTGCCCCAGCGCGTCTCCCCAGGGAACGGTGGGAGCCGTGGTCGTCGCAGTCATGCATCCAGCCTACGGGTGACGTCTGACACGACTCGCAGGCGTATGCGACCTCGAGGTCAGACCGTGACGACCTGAGCCGTGCCCGTGCGGGCGTCGGGGCCCATCTCGTCGGCGATGCGGTTCGCCTCCGCGATCAGCGTCTCGACGATCTCGGCCTCGGGCACGGTCTTGATGACCTCGCCCTTGACGAAGATCTGACCCTTGCCGTTGCCGCTGGCCACGCCGAGGTCGGCGTCGCGAGCCTCGCCCGGCCCGTTCACGACGCAGCCCATCACAGCCACGCGCAGCGGAACCGTCATGTCCTTGAGCCCCTCGGTGACGTTCTCGGCGAGCGAATAGACGTCGACCTGCGCGCGACCGCACGACGGGCAGGAGACGATCTCGAGCGTGCGCTCGCGCAGGTTCAGCGACTGCAGGATCTGGTGGCCGACCTTGACCTCCTCGGCGGGCGGCGCCGACAGCGATACGCGGATCGTGTCGCCGATGCCCTCGCTGAGCAGGATGCCGAACGCCGTCGCCGACTTGATCGTGCCCTGGAACGCCGGACCGGCCTCGGTCACGCCGAGGTGCAGCGGCCAGTCGCCGCGCTCGGCGAGCAGGCGGTAGGCCTGAACCATCACCACGGGGTCGTTGTGCTTGACCGAGATCTTGAAGTCGTGGAAATCGTGCTCTTCGAACAGCGACGCCTCCCACACGGCCGATTCGGCGAGCGCCTCGGGCGTCGCCTTGCCGTACTTCTCGAGCAGGCGGCGGTCGAGGGAACCGGCGTTCACGCCGATGCGCAGCGAGACGCCCGCGTCCTTCGCCGCCTTCGCAATGGCACCGACCTGGTCGTCGAACTTGCGGATGTTGCCGGGGTTCACACGCACCGCGCCGCATCCGGCGTCGATCGCGGCGTAGACGTACTTCGGCTGGAAGTGGATGTCGGCGATGACCGGGATCTGACTCTTCATCGCGATGATCTTGAGAGCGTCGGCATCTTTGTCGGTCGGACACGCGACGCGCACGATCTCGCAGCCGGATGCCGTGAGCTCGGCGATCTGCTGCAGCGTCGCGTTGATGTCGTGCGTCTTCGTCGTGGTCATCGACTGCACGCTGACGGGCGCGTTTCCGCCGACTTTCACCTTGCCGACATTGATCTGTCGCGTCTTGCGACGCGGGGCGAGAGTCTGGGCGGTGGGCATACCGAGGTTCACTGCTGGCACACCGACAGCCTACGCCGCGAGCCTGGTCGCACGCCGTAGTTGCAGGGATCCTCAGGGAGTGTGTAGCGTCTTGGGTGTGAACACGATGATGTCCTGGTGGCGCGCCTCATAGGCGGCCGACATTTCGTGAACCCGATATTCGACGACCGCCCCTTCCCGGCGGTCGTTTCGCGTATGCGGGGCCGCCCGACCAGTACGAAGTGAGAAATCATGGCCGCACGCCCCGCTGACCTCATCACCTCCCTCGCGGCGGATCCGTCGCGCTCGTTCGCGCTCATCGCTCGCGACGGCGCGCAGACCGTGGAGGTGCTCACGGGCCCGACCGTCGACGTCGGCCTCCTCGCCGACATCCCCCTCACGGCCGCCGACGGCTCGCCGCAGGAGGTGCTCGCGATGGTGCCGTACCGGCAGGTCGTCGAGCGCGGGTTCGAGGCTCACGACGACGGAGCTCCCCTGCGGTGCCTCATCGTCGACGAGCGCGTGCGGATCCCGTCCGACGACGTTCTCGCCGCGCTGCCCACGGAGCAGGTGCCGCTCGGCGAGGCGGGGTTCGACATCGACGATGCCCACTACGCCGAGATCGTGCGCACCGTCATCCGCGATGAGATCGGGTGCGGCGAGGGTGCGAACTTCGTGATCCGTCGCGACTACCGTGCGACGGTCGACGCGGATCCGCGCCTCGCCGCCCTCACGTGGTTCCGCGCGCTGCTCGAGCACGAGCGCGGGGCGTACTGGACCTTCGCGATCGTCACGCCCGACCACGTCGCGGTCGGCGCGAGCCCCGAGGCGCACGTAACGGCTCGAAGCGACGGATCCGCCTCGCGCGTCGTGGAGATGAACCCGATCTCGGGCACCTTCCGCCACCCGGCCGGCGGCGCGACGGCCGAGACGCTCACAGCATTCCTGCGCGACACGAAGGAGACGGAAGAGCTCTTCATGGTCGTCGATGAGGAGCTCAAGATGATGAGCGCCGTGTGCAGCGACGGCGGCCGCATCACGGGCCCGCACCTCAAGGAGATGTCGCGCCTCACGCACACCGAGTACGTGCTGCGCGGTCGCTCCCAGATGGATCCGCGCGACATCCTGCGAGAGACGATGTTCGCGCCGACGGTAACGGGATCGCCCATGCAGAACGCGTGCGCCGTGATCCGCCGCCACGAGCAGGCCCCGCGCGGCTATTACTCGGGGGTCGCGGCCCTGTTCACGCCGACCGGCGATGGGCACGACCTCGACGCGCCGATCCTCATCCGCACGGCATACATCGAAGACGGCCGGCTGCGCGTTCCGGCGGGCGCGACGCTCGTTCGCCACAGCGACCCGTACGGCGAGGTCGCCGAGACGCACGGCAAGGCGGCGGGCGTGCTGGGAGCCATCGGCGCGATCCCGCGCGCGGTGACGTCCGTCGCGGGCGTCGACGAGGACGCCCCGGGATCGTCGCCGCGCCGCCTCTCGGAGGATCCGGCGATCGCCGAGCTGCTCGCCTCGCGCAACTCCCGGCTCGCTCCGTTCTGGATGGAGGAGCAGTCGGGGTCCGCGGCTGCGCCGTTCGGCGGGCGTCGCGCCCTCGTCGTCGACGCCGAGGACCGTTTCACGACGATGCTCGCGCACCAGCTGCGCCACCTCGGCCTCGAGGTGGACATCGTGCACTGGTCGAAGGCGGACGACGACCTCATCGAAGCGGCAGACATCGTCGTGGCGGGCCCCGGCCCGGGCGATCCGCGGGCAGGCGACAACGAGCGCGTGGCACGGTTGCGGCAGGTCGTCTCGCGTCGCCTCGCGGCGAAGCGTCCCTTCGTCGCCGTATGCCTCAGCCATCAGGTGCTCGCGCAGCACCTCGGCATGTCGATCGAGCCGCTGTCGGCCCCCCACCAGGGCCTGCAGCTCACCGTCGATGTCTTCGGCGAGTCCGCCGCCATCGGGTTCTACAACACGTTCACGGTCCGCGTCATGCCGGGTGTGGCGGCGCTGACGCCGAGCGTCACCCGGTGCGACGTCGGCGAGGTCGAGATCGCCGCCTCCGAGGGAGGCGACGTGTACGCGCTGCGCGGATCCGGATTCGCCAGTGTGCAGGGCCACCTCGAGTCGATCCTGTCGCGCGACGGCATCCGAACCCTCGAGCGCCTGATCGCCCACGCCCTCGCGTAGTCCTCTTAACGTGCCGCACCCCATAGGCTGAATGCATGAGCTCATACGAGGTCGACGCGGTCATCGTCGGGTCCGGGCCGAACGGTCTCGTGGCCGCCATCACCCTCGCCGAGGCCGGCTGGCGCGTGGTCGTGTACGAGGAGCAGGACACCCCCGGAGGCGCGCTCCGGTCGGAGGAGACGACCCTTCCCGGGTTCGTCCACGACACCGGCGCATCGAATGTTCCGATGGCGATGGCGAGCCCCGCCTTCCGCGAGCTCGGTCTCGAGCGCGAAGGCCTCGTGTTCGACCAGAACGATGTTCCCCTCGCCCACCCGATCCGCCCCGGTGAGTCCGGCATCGTGCGCCGCAGCGCCGCCGACACGGCCGCCGGGTTCGGGGCCGACGAACGGCTCTGGCGCACCGTCATGGGCACCTTCGGATCCCGCTGGCAGCAGCTCGGCCGCGCGATCGGCAACCCGTTGCGCCCGACCCCCGACCTCATCGCGCTCGGCGCGACGAGCGTGTGGCCGACCCCGTGGATGCTCGCCCTGCTGCGCGACGAGCGCTCGCGCGCCGTTCTCGCGGGCCTCGCCGCCCACTCCATCGTCGACCTGCGGAAACCGGCCACCGCGCTCGTCGGCGTCGCGCTCGGAGCGCTCGCGCACGGCGTGGGCTGGCCCGTCGCGCACGGCGGCACCGGATCCATCGCCGACGCGCTCGTCGCCCGCCTCGCGTCGCTCGGGGGTGAGGTCGTGACGGGAAGCCGCGTCACCCGAATCGAGGACCTTCCGCGCGCGCGGGCCGTGCTGCTCGACACCTCTCCGAAGGGTGCGCTGCGGATCGCGGGGCATCGTTTCGCGCCCTCCTACGCGGGTGCGCTGCACCGCATGCGCTACGGGTCCGCGGCCTACAAGGTCGACTGGGCGCTCGACGGGGGCGTGCCGTGGGCCGACCCGGACCTCGCAGAGGCGGGATACCTGCACCTCGGCGGCACCGCCGAGCAGGTGATCGCCGCAGAGCGCGACGTCGCCCGCGGACGCATGCCCGAGGAGCCCTTCATCCTGCTGTCGCAGGCGTCGGTGCTGGATTCATCGCGCGCGCCCGAAGGCAAGTCGGCCTTCGGCGGCTACGCGCACGTGCCGCTCGGCTACGACGGCGACGCCACCGAGGCGATCGAGGCACGGATCGAGAGGTTCGCGCCCGGCTTCCGCGAGCGGATCCTCGCGCGGCACGTCATGGATCCGCGGGCCCTCGAGGCGCACAACCCGAACCTCGTCGGCGGCGCGATCGACGGCGGCGTGCCGGATCTGCGTCAGCTGCTCATGCGTCCGCGGCTCAGCCTCAACCCCGCCGAGACGTCGGATCCGGGCATCTTCCTGTGCTCTGCGTCCACGGTTCCCGGCCCGGGCGTCACGGGAATGCCCGGCCGCCTCGCCGCCCAGCTCGTGCTCAAGCGCCTCGGCTGACGGAGGGTCGCTGGATAACACGCGCGGCAGCGTTTCTCGGCGACCGCTGTGAAGGCGGCGCGGCGGGAATGTTCGGGCCGCGTATGCGCTGTACCGGAGCATGCGTGCACTGATCCATCACCAGTTCGGCGTTCCTTCCCGCGAACTTCATGTCGAGGAGGTGCCGGACCCCGTGGCCGGTCCCGGCGAGGTCGTCGTGCGAATGACCGCCGCCGCGATCCACAACCACGACCTGCTCACCGTCTCGGGCGACTACGGCTTCACGCCCGAGCTTCCCGCCCGCGCCGGCACTGAGGCGACCGGCATCGTCGAGTCGCTCGGTGAGGGCGTCACGAACCTCGCCGTCGGCCAGCGCGTAGCGGGCGGATCCTTCGGCGCCTGGGCCGAGAAGTTCGTCGCGCGGGCCGCCGGGCTCGTGCCCGTGCCCGATCAGATCGACGACGCGACGGCCGCTCAGCTCGTCTCGATGCCGGCCAGCGCACTCGCGCTGCTGAACGCGCTCGACGCGAACGAGGGCGAATGGATCGCGCAGAACGCCGCGGGCGGCGCCGTCGGGCGCCTCGTGGCGCAGTTCGCACGAAGCCGCGGCGTCAACGTGCTCGGACTCGTGCGCCGGTCCGCCGGAGTCGGCGAGCTCGCCGATGCCGGAATCGACCGCGTCGTCGCGACGGACCGCCATGACTGGCGCGACCTCGTCGCAGACATCACCGGCGGTGCCGCGATCGCGTACGGCGTCGACTCGGTCGGCGGATCCGCGACCGGCGATCTGCTGAGCATCCTCGGCGACGGCGCGCATCTCACGCTCTTCGGGGGAATGGGGTCGTGGCGGTTCGAGGGATCCATGAACGACGTGATCTTCCGCGGCATCACGATCGACGGGTTCTGGGGTGCCAAGGAGCTGCCCGCGCTCGCTCCCGAAGATCGCGCTGCGCTGTTCGGCGAGATCATCGAGAAGGCCGTGTCGGGCGAGATCGTGCTCCCGGTCGAGGAGCGCTTCCCTCTCTCAGGCATCGCGGCGGCGATCGCGGCGCACGACCGCGCGGGTCGCACTGGGAAGGTGCTGCTCACGCCGTGACCGCCGCGGGCTCGCCGCGCGACGAGGGCGTCACCGGCCGAAGAGGTCGATGGGGTTGAAGATGTCGGCAGCGAACAGGAGCGCGCCCATGCCGATCATCAGCACGACGACGACGAGCGTCACGGGCACGAGCCGCGTCGCGTCGGCGGGCTTCGGATCCGCGCGACCCGTGAGCTTCGCGAACAGACGCTTGATCCCGTCCCACAGCGCGACGGCCACGTGCCCGCCGTCGAGCGGCAGCAGGGGGATCAGATTGAACATCATCAACGCGATGTTCACCGCCCCCAGGATGTTCAGCAGGAACGCCGCTCGGTCGACGATCGGCGCTTCCGTCGCCGCGACCTCGCCGGCGATGCGCCCGACGCCGATCACGCTGATGGGCCCGTCGGGGTCGCGGTCCTGACCCGTGAACAGGTCGACCGCGATGTCGTAGAGCTTTACGGGCAGCTGCACGATCACCTCGCCGACGGCGACGGTGTTGTCGAGCGCCTGCTGAGCGCCGGCCCACAGCGGCTGCTTCACGCGCTCGGACGTCGGGCTGAATCCGACGAATCCCACCTCGCCCGTGACGACCTCTCCGTGATCGTTCGTGTACTCGTTCTCGGCGAGGATCGGTGTGATCTGCAGCGTCTGCGCGGATCCGTCGCGCTCGATGCCGACGGGAATCGTCGAATCGGCCCTGGCGCGAATGATCGCAGATGCCTCGGCGAACGTCGACACCGCGGTGCCGTCGACGGTCGTGATCGTGTCTCCCGGCCTGAGGCCGGCCTCGGCCGCGGGCGTCGGCGCGTCGCCCGACTCGCACTCGGTCCGCTCTGCGCCCGCGGCGACCACGCACTCCGACACGCTCGCGACGGTCGTCGTCGACTGCATCACGCCGAGGCCGCTGAGCAGACCCGAGAAGATCGCGACGGCGAGCAGCAGGTTCATGAACGGCCCGCCGAGCATCACGACGACGCGCTTCCACGTCGCCAGTCGGTAGAGCGTGCGATCCCCCGCCTCGGCGATCGTCTCGTCGTTCTGCTCGCGCGCGTCCTGCACGAGCGTCGACCAGATGCGCTTCTTCCTGCCGTCTGCCTCGGGGCTCGGCGGATACATGCCCGCGATCGAGATGAACCCGCCGAGCGGCAGCGCCTTGAAGCCGTACTCGGTCTCGCCGACCCTCTTCGACCACAGCGTCGGCCCGAAGCCGATCATGTACTGGCCGACCCGCACGCCGAACGCCTTCGCCGGCAGGATGTGGCCGAGTTCGTGCAGCGCGATGGATACGCCGAGGCCGACGAGCATGACGAGCACGCCCGCGATGAAGAGGATGACCGTCATCAGTCTCCGTAGGGGTTCGGCCAGACGCGCTCCGGCGCATCCCATCCGGCGTCGATCAGCGCCCGCCGCGCGAGCTCGCGCGCCGAGTACCCCCACTGCGTGCCCTCGATGTCGCGGTAGTTCTGATGTCCGGGCCCTGCCCAGACGATCGCGTCGCCCGGCCCCACCAGCGACACGGCTTTCACGATGGCAGCCTCGGGCGGCGAGACCTCGTACACCTCGTGGTCCGGATCCACGTCGTGTGCGGCGTCCATGAGCGTGCGGCGGATCGACGCGGCGTCCTCGCGGCGCGGGTGATGGTCGGTGACGACGGTGATGTCGCTGCCCTCGAGTGCGGTGCGCGACATGTCGTATCGCTTGGTCTTATCGCGGTCGCCGTCGGCGCCGAAGAGCATCAGCACGCGGCCCGGCGTCACGCGGCGCACGGCCGCGAGCGTCTTCTCGAAGGCATCGGGCGTGTGGCCGAAGTCGACGTACACGGCGGGTCCGTCGGATCCGGACACGAGCTGTGTGCGGCCCGGCACCCACGCATGGATCCCCTCGGACAGGCCGGTGACGATGCGATCCCAGTCGTAACCCGCCTCGAGCATCATCACGATGCCGAGGCCCGCGTTGGCTGCCATGTGCGCGCCGATCACCGGAACCGTGGTCTCGAGACGGCGCCCGTCGGGGGCGGTCAGGCGGAAGCCGGTGCCGCTCTGGGCTTCGCTCGTGACCTCGACCTTCCAGTCAGCGCGGGCGTACGCCTCGAGTTCGGCGATTCCGAGCGTCGCGATCGTCGTCACGGGGATGTCGGCCCCGGCCGCGATGCGAGCGCCGGGCGCCGAGTCCAACGAGACCACCGCTCGGCGACTGCGGTCCGACCGGAACAGCGGGGCCTTCGCCTGATAATAGGTCTCCATGTCGCCGTAGTCGTCGAAGTGCTCATGAGTGAGGTTCGTGAACCCGATCACGTCCCACACGATCTCGTCGACGCGGTGACGCGTCACCGCCTGCGCGCTGACCTCGACTGCGAAGGCCTCCACGCGCTGCTCGCGCATGCGAGCGATCAGTGCGTGGAGCTCGCTGGCCTCGGGGCTCGTCAGGCCGGCGACGACGCGCTCGCCGGCCACGACGCGCTCGGCAGACGTCGACGCACCCGCGACCACGCCGATCTGGGTGAGCATGCCCTCGAGCAGGTGCGTGACGCTCGTCTTGCCGTTCGTGCCGGTCGTCGCGAGCAGCAGCGGGATGCCGTCGGCCGGAGCGGTGCGGTAGATCGTCATCGCGGCCGTGCTCAGCACGCCGCGCGGATCGTCGACGACGAGCGCCGGGAGGCCGGATCCGGTCGCGATCTCTGCGCCCTCGGCATCCGTCAGAATCGCGGAGGCGCCGTTCGCGGCTGCCGCGGCGGCGAACTCCGCGCCGTGGCGGTTCGCCCCCCGGATCGCCACGAACACGTCGCCGGGCGCGAGATCGTTCGACGACACGGTGATGCCGGTGACCTCCGCGTCGGCCGAGGCGGCACCGCCGATGCGGTCGGCGAGGTCGATGAGGCGGCTGGGGGTCGGCCGCTCGGGGCGCAGCATCACGGGTGGTGTGCGGCGGATGCGAGGGGTGTCGATCACGCCGTCTATCGTCTCACGCGCGCAGCAGGGAACCGCTGAAAGGTCTTCCCCGAACTGAGCCGGTTCAGGCGCCGATCAGCTGGTCGGCCGTGCGGCGCGCCCATTCCTCGGCGTCGTCGAGGGTGTCGAGCGTGAGCTCCGACGGCGCCTCGTGCAGTTCGACGACGCGCTCGATCGTCTCGACGATCGACGGGAACGACAGCCGCCCGTCGTGGAACGCATCGACGGCCTGCTCGTTCGCGGCGTTGAACACGGCCGGGAACGTGCGCCCCTCGGCGCCGACGCGCTTCGCGAGCGCGACGGCGGGGAACGCCTCGTCATCGAGCGGCTCGAACGTCCAGCTCGCAGCCGTCGTCCAGTCGATGGGCACCCCGGCTCCGGCCACGCGATGCGGCCAGGCCATGCCGAGCGCGATCGGCAGACGCATATCGGGCGGTGAGGCCTGCGCGATCGTAGAACCGTCGATGAATTCGACCATCGAGTGCACGATCGACTGCGGGTGCACGGCGACGTCGATCCGGTCGAGCGGCACGTCGAACAGGAGGTGCGCTTCGATGACCTCGAGACCCTTGTTCACAAGGGTCGCGGAGTTCGTCGTGACGACGCGGCCCATGTCCCATGTGGGGTGGTTGAGCGCCTGTGCCGGCGTGACATCGGCGAGCTCGTTGCGGCTTCTGCCCCGGAACGGCCCGCCCGAGGCGGTGACGACGAGGCGGCGCACCTCGTCGGCCGATCCGGATCGGAGCGCCTGCGCGATCGCGGAATGCTCCGAATCGACGGGAACGATCTGGCCGGGCGCCGCGAGGCGCTTCACGAGCGCACCGCCCACGATGAGCGATTCCTTGTTCGCGAGCGCCAGCGTGCGACCGGCTTCGAGCGCGGCGATCGTCGGGCTGAGGCCCACGGACCCCGTGATGCCGTTGAGCACCACATCGGCGTCGACCTCGCGCACGAGCTGGGCCGCATCGCGGGCGCCGAGGGCGGTGTGCTCCACACCGAACTCCGCGGCCTGCTCCGCGAGCTGCATCGCTCGCGACCCCGCCGTGAGACCCGCGATCTCGAAGAGATCGGGATTGCGGCGGATGACGTCGAGGGCCTGGGTGCCGATCGAGCCGGTCGATCCCAGGACGATCACGCGGCGCATGGCGCTACTCGGCAGCGTGCATCGTGCCGAGGATGTCGACGACGAAGATCAGATCCTCGTTCTGCAGCTCGTGCCCTTCGCTCGCGCCGTAGCCCTCGGCCTTGGGAATCACCGCGATCACCTGCGAGCCGACCTTCTGGCCGATCATCGCCTTCGCGAAGCCCTCGACCACACCACCGGGACCGGCTGTCGCCGGAAGCGCCGTGGGGGCGCCGCGCGACCAGCTGGAGTCGAACTCCTCGCCATCCGAGGCCTTCACGCCCTTGTACTGCAGGAACACCGTGTCGCCCTCGGTCACGGTCTCGCCGTCGCCCGCGATGAGCGTGTCGACCTCGGTCTCCTTCGGCGTCTCGAGTCCGTCGGGGATCGTCACGGTCGGCTCGCCGTCCTCGGCCAGTTCGACACCCGGGAGACCCTCCGGCGCGTCCTGCGGCTCGCCCCATGCGTGCGTCTCGGCGCGGTCGAGGAAGTCGAGCACGTAGACCTGCGACGCCATCGTGGTGCCGTCCTGCGAGGTCTGACCGGGGAACGTGAAGGCGACACGGGTACCGGGCGTCGCGCAGCCGAGCGCCATTCCGAAGATGTTGTTGGCCTGCACGCTAGCGGGAAGTGCCGACAGCTCTTCGTACCCCTCGGTGCCGACCTTCTCGCCCGTCTCGGCGTCGTAGACGGTCGCCGCGTAGGTGATGTACTCGCCCGCTTCGAGCTCGTCGCCCGACCCCTCCGTGATGACCGAGCGCTCGATCTCGCTGAGCTCGAGAGGGGCGTCGAACGACACCTTCGCCTCCGAGCCGAACTCGCCCGATACCTCGACGGCGTCGATGTCGTCGCCGCCGGGAGCGGCGGCATCGCACAGGTCGGCGGGCGCCTCCGTCGTCTCCGCGCTCGGCGTCGCGTCGTCGGCCGTGGGCTCGGCGTCGGACGAGCACCCCGCAAGCACGAGCACGGACAGGGCTGCGGCAGACAGGGCCGCGATGGAGCGATGACGCACGGTGATGACCTCTTTTTCGTGGGCGTACCCGCCCATCCTGCCGCATGACGACTATGGATGGGCTGATCCCGCCCACGACCGACCGATTCCCGTGTCGGAATGTACGGGTCGTACCCTGAAAGGATGTCCGATCCTGCCGAGGCTCATCCCCACACCCCAAGCTGGGTCTACTCGTTCGGCCGCTGGGCGCTCGCGCCCCTCGCGCGCGCCCTGTACCGGCCGCGCGTCGAGGGCAAGGACCTCATCCCGAAGTCCGGCCCCGTGATCTTCGCGAGCAACCACCTATCGGTGATCGATTCGTTCGCGATCCCGATCGCGGCGGCCCCGCGGGCCGTGCACTTCCTGGCGAAGTCGGAGTACTTCACCGGCACCGGCCTCAAGGGATGGCTCTCGCGCACGTTCTTCACGGCCGTCGGGGCGACACCGGTCGACCGGGGCGTCGGGCAGGCCGCGATGGAGGCGCTCGACCAGCAGAAGGCCATCCTCGAATCCGGAGCGGCGATCGCCCTCCACCCGGAGGGAACGCGCTCGCGCGACGGACGCCTGTACAAGGGCCGCACGGGCGTCGCCTTCCTCGCGCTCGAGACCGGCGCCCCCGTCGTGCCGATCGGTCTCATCGGAACCGACCGCGTCATGCCGGTGGGCGCGAAGATGCCGTCGTTCAGCGAGCGCGTCGTCGTGAAGTTCGGCGAACCGCTCGACCTCTCGCACCACGGCGCGAACTCCGGCCGCGCTCGCCGAACCGCGACCGACGAGATCATGGCTGCGATCCACCTGCTCTCCGGACAGGAACTCGCTGGCGTCTACAACGAGCCGCCCGCCCAGGGGGCGGTCGAGAAGATCAAGCGGGCGCTCCCCCACGAGCGGAAGTGACGACGGGCTCCACCGCCACCGGGAAGTTCACGCTGTTGGCGATGAAGCACCACGCGTGAGCGTCGTCGTGGGCGATCCGCGCCTCGGCGATCATCGACGGATCCGCGACCGACACGCGCGGGCGCAGCGTGACGGATTCGAATCTCCCCGCGTTGCCCTCGAGGAGGAGCATTCCCTCCGCGTCGTCGACGTAAGCCGTCACGACGACACCGCGCGCGGTGCAGGCGTGCAGGTAGCTCAGGAGATGGCATTCGCTGAGTGCGGCGAGCAGCATGTCCTCGGGATTCCAGCGTTCGGCATCGCCGTGGAACGTGCGGTCGGCTGACGCGAGCAGATCGTGTTTGCCGCTGACCGAGATGGTCACGTCGCGTCGGTAATCGCGGTATCTGGTCGTACCCGCTCCGGTGTTGCCCGTCCACGTCGATGTCACGGCATAGCGGTGTGCGCTCATGGCGCCGAGTTTAGGCTTGTCCGGTGGCTTCCGCAGAAACGTTCCCCGCGTCCAGTGCCGCCGAGCTCGCCGTCGTCGAGCGCGGCGGCTTCATCGAATCGCGCCACGTCGGATCCGCGATCGTGCTCGATCCGGACGGCGAGACCGTCGCCGCGCACGGAGATCCCGCCGCCCTGATCCTGCCCCGTTCGTCGCTCAAGCCGCTGCAGGCGATCGCGAGCGTGACAGCGGGCGCGGCTCTCACCGACGAGCGGCTCGCCATCGCGATGGCGAGTCACGACGGCACCGACCGGCATGCCGCGATCGTGCGTGACATGCTCACCGAGATCGGACTGAGCGAGGACGAGCTGCAGTGTCCGCCGTCGTGGCCGACGAGCTCCGCCGCACGGCGAGAAATGGTGCGCGACCGTGCCGAGAAGTCGCGGATCCGCCACAACTGCTCGGGCAAGCACGCGGCCATGCTCACGGCCTGCCGCGTGAACGGCTGGGACACTCGGACGTATCTCGACCCCGCACACCCGCTGCAGGCGCACATCCGGGAGGTCGTCGAGCGCCTCACCGGCACGAAGGTCGCCGGCACCGTGATCGACGGATGCGGCGCGCCGGTGCATGCGATGTCGCTCGAGTCTCTCGCCCGGGGCCTGAGCCGCGTCGGAACCGCGAGCGAGCGCTCGCCGTTCGCGCTGCATCGCGCGGGCGCCGCGCTGCTTCGAGCAGCGCGCGAGAACCCGTGGGTCGTCGAGGGACCGGGCGGCGACGACACGCTCACGATGGAGCGCTTCGGGATCTTCTCGAAGAAGGGGGCCGAGGGCGTGCAGGTGCTCGTCGCCCAGAACGGTACGACCGTGGCGATCAAGATGCTCGACGGATCGAACCGCGCCGCGTCGCTCGTCGCTCTCGCGCTGCTCGCGCGCACCGGCGCGATCTCGGTGCAGGACGTCGCGCGGGCGGCCGCCGAGCGTCCGTCGCTGCGGATCATGGGCGGGGGCCAGAGCGTCGGCGTGATCCGCTCGGTCGTCTGAGACTCCGCTCACGGGAGCACGATCCGCTCCGGGGCCTCCCCCGCCGCGATGAGCCATGCTCGTGCGGCGCGCGGACGGGCGTACGGCGGCAGCTCGCGCTCTCCCACCATCGTGCGCAGCTCACTGGCGCAGTCGGATCCGACGACCATGTCGCCCGACGACCGCACGCGCTGCAGCAGCGCGTACTGGCGCTGCCACGCGTCGCCGTCGCCGCAGATCACGAGGTTCTTCTCCACTGCGAGCTGATCGAGGTCGGCTCCCGGCGCCAGCTCGTCGACGAGCACCACAGACGCTTCGGGCTCCCAGGCCGCCTTCAGCGAGGGCATCCGGCGGGCGGCCGCGCGCAGCACGAGTCCCGTCACGGCGGCGGCCGGACGCCACCTGTCGACGGGGCCATCGTCGATGCGACGGGCCGGTTCGTCGGGCGGGAGTGCCAGCTGCGTGTCGTAGCCGTCGATCACGGCGCGGCCCGGCGGACGGCCGGCGTCGAACAGGGCCCGATCGCCGCCCGCCGCGAGGTGGTCGTGCACCGTCGCGAGCGACAGCACGGCGCGCCGAGGCATGACCTCGGCGATCTTCGCGACGGCACCCGACAGGCGCGCCGCGGTCAGCACGATCGTCGTTCCGGTCGCCCCCGCGTCGCGCACGATCGTCTCGAGCCGTTCGCCCGCGACCTGCGCGTACTCGGCGGGAAACCTCGCGAGCAGCGCGTCGGTGTCGTCGACGACGAACAGCTCGGGAGGATTCTGCTCCGCCGCGACGAGCGCATCCCACGCGCCCTCGTTATCGCGCGGCACCGCGATCACCCGACGGCCGTACTCGCGGGCAACGCCCGCGACCCATTGAGCCAGCGAGGTCTTGCCCGAACCTGCGCCCCCGATGGCGAAGAGCCCGCGATCCGTTCCGGGCCGGAGCGTCACCTCGACCTGGCGCTGCTCGGCCGGGTCGTCGGCGAGCCCGAGCACCACGCTCCCGTCGTCGGTCACGGGCAGCGCGGGGCGCCACTCGCGCGGCAGCGGGGCGAGCAGCGGGCCCGCGGCGGGCGCGGCACCCGGGCGCATGCTCTCGATGCGGGCGACGTCGTCAGGGCGAGTGAGGGCGAACCGCGCCACCGACGCCGCGACGTCGCCCGCTCGGCGCACGTATCCGACGCCGCGGTGCGCGGCGTCGCCGGGTATGCGCGCGGCGAGGTCGGTTCCCACTAGCTGCGAGCTCTCGCGGTCTTCTGCCACGCGCAGCGCGACCCGAAGGGGGCTGTTCGCGAGCAGGGCGTCGCGCAGGATCCCCGATGCGCGCTGCGTGCCGAGCACCAGGTGCATGCCGAGCGCTCGTCCGCGGGCGGCGACGTCGGTGAAGACGGCATGCAGGTCGGGATGCTCCTGGAGCAGGGCGGCGAACTCGTCGACGACGATCACGAGCCGAGCGAGCCCCACCCGCGGGTCGCCGATATCGCGCGCGCCCGCGCCGGCGATGGCGCGCTCACGACGCCGGATCTCGGCCCGCAGGCCTTCGACGGCGCGTCTGGCCCCGCCGCCGTCGAGGTCGGTCAGCACGCCCGTGACGTGCGGAAGACCCTGCAGGTGGTCGAACGCCGTGCCGCCTTTGAAGTCGCCGAGCAGGAAGACGACGTCGTCGGGCGCGTGGTGGGCCGCGATCGACGCGATCCACGTCGTGAGGAACTCGCTCTTGCCCGCGCCCGTGGTGCCGACGACGACGGCGTGCGGGCCGTCGGCGACGAGATCGAGCGCGACGAGGCCAGGCGCCTCATCGGGCAGATGAGCCGCGAGCCCCACCACCGCACGCATTCCGGCGGGTGCGCGCTCTGCATCGTGCTCGTCGGCACTGCGCGACAGCACGTGCGCGAGCGGAATGGGCCCCTCCGGAAGCGTCTGCGCCAGCTGGCGCTCGCGCGAGGCCATGCCTCCCGCGATGCGTTGCGCTTGCCCCAGTGACACCGCCTCGAGCGACAGCGGGATGTCGCCGCCGTCCGCGACGAGCGAAGCGCTCAGCCCTGACCCCATCTCGACGAGCGACGCGCACTCGTGCGGAATCGGTTCGTCGGGCCGAGCGAGCGCGATCACCGCGTCGGCACCCGCGGGCACCGGGTCGCCGGCCACGATCACTGCGACCTTCGTCGCGTCGGGCGCGACATCGGCAGCGCGATGCGGGGCGGCCTCGGCCCACGATTCCCCGAGGGGTTCGTCGAGCAGCCGTACGGCGGACGGCGGATGACGCAGGATCAGCTGCACGACGAGGCCACGCACGACCGCGCGTGCTGCGACGTCGTCTCCGCGCACGCAGACGCCGCTTTCCCATTCGACGATCACGGGCGCATCGGATAGCCGGGCCGCGTCGCCGCGCAGCCGCTCGGCGGCTTCGCCCTCCCCGCCGGTGACGCGCACGATGCTCTCGGCACATCCGACGCCGATCACGAGCGGCCCCTGACGCCGCCACAGCCACCCGTCGTGGGCCACGGAGCGCGCGACGTCAGGCGTCGTCGTGCGGCGCAGCTCCCGCTCCTCTGCGTGTCGCGCGTCGACGAGCTGACGCACGCGTTCGCAGGCGGCAGCGAGCTCGCGCTCGGCCACGCGCCTCTCGCGCCTCGCGCCGCGCGCGCCGTCCACGAGCGAGGCGACCGCCATGAAGGGCCCGAGCGCCGCGAACCACAGCATGAACACGGATCCGGTCACCTGCCACATCACGACGGCGCCGATGACCGGAACGATCGACGCCACGAGCGGGAACGGCCGGCGCGCGGGTGCGGACGGGAGGTCGGGCAGCTCGAGCGGCTCGGCGAGTCGGTGGGTGACCGAGGCCGCGGTGGTCTCGACGGGCGCGAATGGCATGCCGCCATCCAACCGGATCCCGTTCGCTGTGCGTCCGGCAGCAGACGCGAATGTGGACGCATCCGCCGGATCCGCCGGATGTGAGCGCGCTGACTACTCCGCGGCAGGGGCCTCGAACGAGAGCACGTCGACGATGACGATCGACACGTTGTCGCGCCCCCCGTTCTCGAGCGCGGCCGCCATCATCGCCGCGGCTGCATCGCCGGGATCGGCGTGCTCGTGCAGGAAGTGCAGGATGCCGTAGTCGGTGAGCTCCTTCGTGAGGCCGTCGGAGCAGATCACATAGCGGTCGCCCTGCTGGATGTCGATGCGCACGTAGTCGGGAGACACGCGCTCGGTGGGTCCGACCGCCCGCGTGATCACGTTGCTGTACGGGTGCGTCTCGGCCTCCTCTTCGCTGAGTCGGCCCGCCGCAACGAGCTCCTGCACGAGCGAATGATCGGTCGTGACCTGCATCAGCTGGTCACCGCGCTGGAGGTACACTCGCGAGTCACCGACGTTCATCGCCACGACGGAGGGCACGTCCTCCTCGGTGTCGATGTAGATGCCGGTGAGCGTCGTGCCCGTGCCCTCGTCCGTCGTCTCCGGGTGATCCGCGATGTCGGCCACCGCGAGGGCGAGGGCCTCGTCGATGCCGCTCGGCTGGATCTCGCCGCCCGCAGCGAGTGCTGTGAGGCGGTTGACCACGCTCTGGCTCGCGATCTCACCGCCGATGTGGCCGCCCATGCCGTCGGCGACGATGAACATCGGATACGACGCGAGGAACGCGTCTTGATTGTTGTCGCGCTTGCGCCCCGGATCGGTCACGCCCGACCAGCGCAGCGCCATCGCGACGCCGTTCGGCAACGAGACATCGCGGCTGTGCGTCTCGGGCCGCTGCGGTGCTGCGGAGATGGATTCGTCGGACACTCGTGGCCTTTCCGGCTGACGTCGTGAACCGTGCGCGCACGATTCAGGTGCCGCCCAGTCTACGGGCAGATGCGTTCGGCCCCGACCGACACGTGCCGGGCGAGGCCGAAAGCGGAATGCGAGATCAGATCTGTGGCGGGCGCGGCTCCTGCGGGGGACGCGGCGCCTCGGGCGGCTGTGGCGGGGTGATGGGACCCTGCTGCGCGGCCGGCGGCTGCTCACCGTACGGCGCCTGCTGACCGTACGGCGCCTGCTGCGGCGGGTACCCGGGCTGTGCATAGCCCTGCTGCGGGTAGCCCTGCTGCGGGTAGCCCTGCTGCTGCGGAGCGTACGTGCTCGGAACGCCCGACCACTGACTGCTGTCGCCGATCCAGTTGCCGGCCCAACCCGCGCGGGCGATGTTCGGGTTCCACTGGTCCTTCGTGAAGGCCATGATGCCGAGCCAGATGATCGAGCCGACACCCGTGAAGACCGTGAGCGCGGCCCATGCCGGTTCGCCCTTCGCCTTCTGGCTGATGCGGATCGCCGCCATGGTCCAGAGCACCAGCCCCGCGGCGAGACCGAGGGTGCCGATCCAGATGAACGTGAGGATCGCGCCGGCGACGACGAAGATCAGGTAGGCCCACGGGTTCACATCGCCGAGCTTCAGGAAGATCATCTCGCGGTAGACCGGCACCCATGCGCGCCACTTGCCCTCGACGCCCGCCTTCTCGAAGAGCTTCATGTAGAAGATCGAGAACAGGACGTACACGATGATCAGTGGAATCAGCGCGATGGCGACCATGCCCGCGATCATCGCGCCGAAAGCGGCGCCCACGCCCGCGAACGGATCACCGTAGCCTGGACCGTAGTAAGTGCTGAGCAGACCGATCATTTTCTCTCCCCGTTGTGGCATTCTCCCCTCGATGAGGGGAAGTCGTCGCGACAAGACTAGCGGGGCGCACCCGCGTTGGCGAGAATTCGGGCCGGCATGGCATTCACTCCGCGAACAGCAAGAGGTCGTCTCCCGCGCGTTCGAACACGAACCCCGCGGCGGCACCCCACTCTTCGAGCGCGCCCACGGATCCGATCTCCGGCCTCGTCGACGCCAGGGCGCGCACGAGCTGCCCCTTGGCCTTCTTGTTGAAGTGGTTGAGGGCGCGCACGGCTCCGTCCTCGCCTGCGGCCACGACGCGCACGTACACCGACCCGGGCACCGGCCCGAGCGCCCTGTAGGCCTCGGATCTCAGGTCGACCACGAAGGTTGAGCCGTCGGTGAGCGCGCGTGCGGTGTCGTCTGCCCAGTGCCGCTTCGCGGGCGGCAGCCCCGGCAGCCGATGCCCCGCAGACAGGCGGAAGGCGGGAATCGGGTCGAGTGCCGAGACCGGCCCGAGCAGCGCGGTCTGGATCGCCGCGTGCGCGCCCAGCCAGGCGCGGGCACGACCGTCGAGCGAGCCTGCATCGAGCGCGTCATAGAGCACGCCCGTGAATCGGTCGACCGCAGGCATGGTCGCAGCGGTGCGCACGACACGGTTCGCCTCGACGTCGTCGGCCTGCCGCGGCGTCAGCTTGAGCACGCGAGCCATCTCCACCGGATCCGCGGACAGCGCCACGAGAGCGTCGAGCGCACGCTCGCGCAGCGGAGCGAGCGCGCTGAAGGCGAGCACCGAAACATCGAGCGGTGCGCCGGATCCACCGAGCCTCTTGGATTCGGACGGCGGCAGCAGAAGCAGCATGGGCTTCAGTCCCCTCTACGCGAAGGCGGGGCGGGGATCGTGTGATCCCCGCCCCGCCTCGAACAGCTATCAGGAAACGAGCTCGGCCTGACCCGCGACGATGTTGATCGTGTTTCCGACCTCCATCGAGACGAATCCGTCGCTCGCGTCGGCGACGACCTTGGTGCCGTCGGCCTGGGTGATGCGCACCTGGCCGTCGGCGAGCACCGCGAGCGTGGGCTCGTGACCGGCCATGAAGCCGATCTCGCCCTCGACGGTCTTCGCCACGACGAGGTCCGCCTCGCCCGACCAGATCTCGGCTTCTGCAGACACCAGGTTGACCTGAAGGGCCATGATCAGCCGTTCTCCTTCTGGATACGGTCCCAGTTCGCCTCGACGTCGCTGATGCCGCCGACGTTGAAGAACGCCTGCTCGGCGACGTGGTCGAAGTCGCCCTTGACGATCGCGTCGAACGACTCGATGGTCTCCTTGAGCGGCACCGTCGAGCCCTCGACACCGGTGAACTTCTTCGCCATGTAGGTGTTCTGCGAGAGGAACTGCTCGATGCGGCGCGCACGCGCCACGACGATCTTGTCCTCTTCCGAGAGCTCATCCACGCCGAGGATCGCGATGATCTCCTGGAGCTCCTTGTTCTTCTGGAGCACCTGCTTCACGCTCGTCGCAACGCGGTAGTGGTCCTCGCCGAGGTAGCGGGGGTCCATGATGCGGCTCGTCGACGTGAGCGGGTCGATCGCGGGGTACAGACCGCGCGAAGCGATCTCGCGCGACAGCTCGGTCGTGGCGTCGAGGTGCGCGAACGTGGTCGCCGGCGCCGGGTCGGTGTAGTCATCGGCCGGCACGTAGATCGCCTGCATCGAGGTGATCGAGTGACCGCGCGTCGACGTGATGCGCTCCTGGAGCACACCCATCTCGTCGGCGAGGTTCGGCTGGTAACCCACGGCCGACGGCATGCGGCCGAGCAGCGTGGAGACCTCGGAACCGGCCTGCGTGAAGCGGAAGATGTTGTCGATGAACAACAGCACGTCCTGCTTCTTGACGTCGCGGAAGTACTCCGCCATCGTCAGCGCCGACAGCGCGACGCGCAGACGCGTTCCCGGCGGCTCGTCCATCTGGCCGAAGACAAGCGCCGTCTTGTCGAAGACGCCCGCCTCTTCCATCTCGCCGATGAGGTCGTTGCCCTCACGCGTGCGCTCGCCGACACCGGCGAACACCGACACACCACCGTGATCCTGCGCGACGCGCTGGATCATCTCCTGGATGAGGACGGTCTTGCCCACGCCCGCGCCGCCGAACAGGCCGATCTTTCCACCCTGCACGTACGGCGTGAGGAGGTCGATCGACTTGATGCCGGTCTCGAACATGGTGGTCTTCGACTCGAGCTGGTCGAAGTTCGGCGCCTTGCGGTGGATGGGCCAACGCTCGGTGACCTCGAGCGTCTCGCCCTCGCCGAGGTTGAGCACGTTGCCCGTGACGTCGAAGACCTTGCCCTTGGTCACGTCGCCGACGGGGACCGAGATAGCCTCGCCGGTGTCGCGGACCTCCTGACCGCGGACCATGCCGTCGGTCGGCTTAAGCGAGATGGCGCGAACCATGTCGTCGCCCAGGTGCTGTGCGACCTCGAGCGTGATCTCGGTCGACGCGTCGTCGATCGTGATCGTGGTCGTAAGCGCGTTGTAGATCGCCGGGAGCGCGTCGTGCGGGAACTCGACGTCGACAACCGGCCCCGTGACGCGGGCTACGCGCCCGACGACCGCGGTGGTCTGTTCAACCGTGGTGGTCATGATTTTCGTCTCTTTCCTGAATGTTCTAGGACGCCAGGGCGTCCGCGCCGCCGACGATCTCGGCGATCTGCTGCGTGATCTCGGCCTGGCGCGCGTTGTTGCGCAGGCGGGTGTAGTCGGTGATGAGCTTGTCGGCGTTGTCGCTCGCCGACTTCATCGCCTTCTGCGTGGCGGCCTGCTTTGCAGCGGCCGACTGCAGGAGCGCGTTGAAGATGCGGCTCTGGATATACACCGGCAGGAGTGCGTCGAGAACGTCTGACGCCTCCGGCTCGAACTCGTACAGCGGGTACGTCTCGTTCGACGAGGGGGTACCAGCTGACTCATCGGCCTCCACGACCTCGAGCGGCAGGAGGCGGACGGACTCGGCCTCCTGGACCATCATGCTGACGAAACGGTTGTAGACGATGTGGATCTCGTCCACACCCTCCTCCGACGCATCGAGCTCGTACGCCGCGATCAGCGCGTCCGAGATCTGCTTCGCCGTTTCGAACGAGGGCGTGTCCGCCTCACCGGTCCACTCGTCGGCCGCAACCATCTGACGGAACTGGAAGTATCCGACAGCCTTGCGCCCGAAGAGATAGAAGACGACCTCCTTGCCCTCGCTGCGAAGCAGCTCGGACAGTTCGAGGGCCTCCTTGATGACCTGCGAGTTGAACGCGCCGGCGAGACCGCGGTCGCTCGTGAGCAGCAGGACGGCCGACCGTGTGACCTTCTCAGGCTCCCGCGTCAGCGGGTGGTCGATCGTCGTGTGCGTCGCGACAGCGGAAACGGCTCGCGTGACTGCGCGGGAGAAGGGCGACGACGCGCGCACGCGCGCCATCGCCTTCTGGATCCGCGAAGCCGCGATGAGCTCCATCGCCTTCGTGATCTTCTTGGTGGTCTGAGCAGAAGA
>Ga0308157_10001742_pt1 | contig 41148 bp, 37 predicted proteins | sample PhyBR1_FD_201035 | JGI IMG/M metagenome (GOLD analysis project Ga0308157, IMG submission 201035) | Phyllosphere microbial communities from UC Gill Tract Community Farm, Albany, California, United States - DLSLB.R1 | ecosystem: Host-associated > Plants > Phyllosphere > Unclassified | place: USA... | reverse complement strand
CCATTTGCCGTTTGTGCCAAGAGCCCAATCACGCATATGGTCGATTGCAGCATTTGCAGCAGAAGCAGCAGAAGACAAACCACGTGCTTCGATAATCGCAGCACCACGTTTACCAACAGTTGGAAGGAATACATCTTTATTCCATTCTGCATCGTTGATTTTGTCTTTTAAGCTTAAGCCATTTGCTTTAGCAAAACGGTAGTCAGCATACATTGTTGGAGAGTGGTTACCCCAAACTGTCATATCTTCGATGTCAGAAACTGCAACACCTGCTTTTTGAGCAAGTTGAGTTAATGCACGGTTGTGATCAAGACGTAACATTGCTGTAAAGTTTTTCGCTGGAAGATCTGGAGCAGATTTCATTGCGATATAAGCATTTGTATTTGCAGGGTTACCTACAACCAATACTTTAACATCACGGCTTGCAACTTCGTTAAGTGCTTGACCTTGACCAATGAAGATCTCGCCATTCACTTTTAATAAGTCAGCACGTTCCATACCAGGACCACGTGGACGTGAACCAACCAATAACGCATAGTCAGCATCTTTAAATGCAACTTTAGGGTCATCAGTACCGATCATGTCTTCTAAAAGAGGGAATGCGCAGTCTTGAAGTTCCATCATCACGCCTTTAAGTGCTTGTTGAGCTTTCTCAAAAGGAACTTCTAACAATTGTAAAATAACCGGTTGATCTTTACCTAGCATCTCGCCGCTTGCGATACGGAATAGTAAGCTATAACCAATTTGACCTGCAGCACCAGTAACGGCAACACGAACGGCTTGCTTCATCTAATTATCTCCAATTGAGGATAGTCAATGCGATTAAATAGTTAGTCCATTTAATCTAATAATCATAAACGCCAAAGATTGTACTCCAATCATTGGCCTGATGCATGCAAAAGAGATAGAACTTCAACAAAAGTCTGATAGGAAATACAAATAAAATGTGACAAAAAACTTAGTAAGAACCTTTTATAGTAAAGGAGTTTGGACAGTTAGTTTCAACTGTTGTTGAACACTGTTTGTACTGTCCATTCGGTTTATAACAAAGTTTGACCTCTGTAAGAGTAGGTGTTCCATTCAGCGCTGCACAATTAAATCTAATTGCACTTACCGGTAAAGTCGGATTTAAACGCAAGAACTGTAAGCGGAGATTACTCATATGCATGCTCCGATTCTCAGGACTGGTGAGTTCCGAAGGTATTTTCAAGCGTTCTGCATAATTAATGATGGTACGAAAATATTGACTTGCATTCATTGGCACACAACCGCCAATCGCTTGCCAAAGTTGGACGCGGGCATTTTCATCCGGCATGACCCGTGCCACCACTTTCGCTTGCAAAGGTGATAAAGCTGCTGAAGCTGCCGTTTTGCACTCTGTTTCTGAGGTTTCGGGCAATAAACCTGAAATATTCAGCGCATAGCCTTCTAAACATTTTCGTTTTTTTGATTTTTGAGTATCTAACATACACACGGCAGGTGTCATTTGCACCACCATTACATACCCTTGCACTGGCGCTGCAAAAATTTGAGATGAATAGAGCCCCAGTCCTGCACCACTCATTACGAATAGTGTCAATCTTGCTAAAACTGGTGTGTAGTCAAAAACTATCATTAATAAGTTAGACCCCATCAACAAAATTAAAATTTAAGGATTTATTCTCAATGGAATGATATTCATTCTTTTTTCAATTGATTGTGCGCCTTGTCCAAGCAATACCCCATAATGAGTTGCATTGGTCATGACATGTTTTACATAGTCACGAGTCTCAGTCAATGGAATGCTTTCAGTGTATTGGTCCGCAGCAATAGGCTGAGAATCGGGTTGCCAACGACGCGCGCGGTTTGGACCGGCGTTATAACCTGCTGTGGCTAAAACTGGACTATTGCTCAATTGGCTCTGAATCATGGACAAGTAAAAAGTGCCATAACGAATATTGGTATTCATATCCGTCAAGGCAGCCGGATTATAGGTTTCACCCATCTGCCGTGCCACCAGTTTTGCGGTATCTGGCATAATCTGCATCAGACCGCCTGCGCCCACATGTGAACGTGCACTGGTATTAAAACGGCTTTCCTGACGCATCAACCCATATGCCCATGCAGGATCAATACCTGCATTACGACTATGACTCACTACATAATTCTGATGTGGCATGGCATAACGATAAGAATAATTGTGTTTATTTTCAGTCCGATCTGCTGCATAAATTGCCCGGTCATACCAGCCCATATCGGTTGCGCGTTTCGCTGCAGCAAGCAATAAACCATCATCATGTTTTAAATACGCTTGACGAACCGCCCAGTTCCACTCGCGGTTAATGTAATTTTCAGGTGCATTGACACGGCGTAACGCAAAAGCACGACTAAAATGAATGTCTTGGCTTAAACGTTGCACATCACTATTGGAAGGTTGAACATTATTCGGAATATTATTATAACGCTGACCCAGCTTGTCTTTGGCCAATAAGTTATGATAATCATCACCTTGCGCTAATTTTTTAAAGATTTCCTGTGCAGTACGTTTAGAACCGGCATCTCCACGCTGTTCTGATGCGCGTGCCAGCCAGTATTGCCAGCGATCTTCCTGTTTTTGCGTCACGCTCATGGCATCAATGGCACGAATCAAACTTTCCCAGCTACTGAAACGAATCGCTTGACGCGCATAAATTTCTGCTTCTTCTGAACTGAACGGCAGTCCATAACTGGCATCCAGATAATTCAGCACTTCATGGTTAAAGTTATTTTTCATCACCGTGGTACCGCCAATATAACCCACAGCCCGGTATAACGCTTTTTGCACTTGGACTGGTGTGCCTTGGGCCGCCTTCTGTACTGAAGCTATTGCAGTATTTAGGTCACTATCTGCTAAACGTCCCATCGCATAAATCAAATAGGCATGCTCAGCTGTAGATGATTTTGGTGCAGACCACAAATAATTTAAGGGATTGGCTTGAATTTGATTAAGTTGCGCTAGCGCTAAACTCACACCCAAGGTCTGTGCTGTAGCCAAAGCCTGACCCGATTGACCGGCACGCAGCTGTCCCCATAGACGTTGCTGTCGATCTTCTGCTGTCATAAGTGGGCTGGAAAGCATCATGCGTCCCAAACCAGTACAGGATTCAGGTTGGGTATTGGTGGTCAGCCAGACATCTTTATATTCAGCAAAGACCAGCGGATCACCTGATTTGGCGCGAACTTGGGCCACGGCACAACTTTCAGCCTGATCGGGATTGGTGACATACTGCAAAACCGGTTGCGCTGGTGCGAAATCGGCTTGTTTTACTTTTTCTTCGACATAATCTGCTGCCAGTTTTTCGGCCATGGCGGATTGCGGATAACGCTGGGCGAAGTTCACAATATTACTGGAAGGTTGTGCAGATAAATTGGTATTTAGAGACCAATATTCAGGATAATAGCCAAGCACATCATTTTGCATTGAGGCTTGATATTGTTGTAATAATCCCACATTTCCAGCATTCGCCGCTTGTAAAGCCGCATTAAAGTTCTCATCTGCGGCATGGGAAATAGAAACGAAACCGGTTGATGCCAAACCTAAAGCAAGCATTTTATAATATTTTTTAATGATTACCTGATTGCACATATGCTTGCCTTCCGTCATTTCATGTTGCCTTGGTCGCATCTCATCATTTTTTAATAGTTTAAATATTATTAAACTACTCTACTGTTCTGTTGTGTAACCTTATGATTAGGCAATATTAATTTTCAATCATTTTTACTACACAAATCAATCTCGTTGTCGGTTTATTTATCTGTATAAGTTTAGCTTCAATTCCTGCTAAAATATGCGCCTTTCTTGTATTCAAATTACGATCTTAAAAGATTAAGCCAGCTTTTTCTTCTTCAACAAGTTTCAATTAAGAATTGAAATGAAAAAAGAAAATTTGCTAGCCCTATCCTCAAATAGGGAAAATCTTAAATTGTGATTTGTTCGATTTATCCTTTAGGAGCCTACATGACGGTTCAAACTTTCATTCCAAATAGTGCCCAAGCTGCTTCAGAAAACACTGTTACCCAGCCACAGCACACCCTAGCCGACGGATCAGTGAAAAAACTGTATATCGAAACGCAAGGGTGTCAGATGAATGAGTATGACAGTCATCGTATGGCAGACCTTTTGGGCGACTCACACGGTTATGTGTTAACCACTGATCCGAAACAAGCCGATATTCTGCTGATGAATACCTGCTCGATTCGTGAAAAAGCCCAGGAAAAAGTATTCTCCGAACTTGGTCGCTGGCGCAAACTGAAAGAAAAAAATCCTGATCTGGTGATTGGTGTCGGTGGTTGTGTGGCTTCGCAAGAAGGTGACAACATTCAAAAACGTGCGCCCTATGTCGACATGGTGTTTGGTCCGCAAACTTTGCACCGTTTACCGCAAATGCTGGATCAGCATAGCGATCAGATTGAAAAACCAAAGAAAGATAAAATCAAGCTGGTCGATATTTCTTTTCCGGACATCGAAAAATTCGACTTTTTACCTGAACCGCGCGTTGAAGGTTACAAAGCCTTTGTTTCGATTATGGAAGGCTGTTCAAAATACTGTTCTTTCTGCGTGGTGCCTTATACCCGTGGTGAAGAGGTTTCACGTCCTTTAGATGACGTGCTGGCTGAAATTGCAGGTTTGGCTGAAAAAGGCGTGCGTGAAATTTCGCTATTGGGCCAAAACGTCAATGGCTACCGAGGTGAAACTTTCGAAGGCAATGTCTGTACATTTGCCGACTTGCTTCGTTTAGTGGCTGAAATTCCGGGAATTGGCCGTTTGCGTTATACCACTTCACACCCGCTTGAGTTTAATGATGACCTGATTCAATGCTACCGTGATCTTCCGCAAATGGTTTCACATCTTCACTTGCCGGTACAAAGTGGTTCCAACGATGTACTGCAAGCCATGAAGCGTAACCACACCATTGATGTCTATATCGAGAAAATTAAAAAGTTACGTGCAGTACGCCCAGATATGCATTTATCAAGTGACTTTATTATTGGCTTCCCGGGTGAAACCGATAAACACTTTGAAGAAACTTATCAATTCATCCAGGATTTAGATTTCGACCATTCGTATAGCTTTATCTATTCAAAACGTCCGGGTACACCCGCTTCAGAACTTCCAGATACCACTCCGGAAGATGTGAAAAAAGAACGTCTTGGCAAAGTACAAAAATGGATCAAGCGTTCAAGCATTGATAAAACAGATGCCATGTTAGGAACCATTCAAAGGGTCTTGATTGAAAAAGTTTCTGACAAGGATCCAAACCTGCTGGTAGGTACTGCCGATAACACCCGTTATGTATCTTTCATTGGTGATCCTGCTTGGGTCGGGCGTTTTGCAGAAATCGAGATTACCGAAATTAAAACTTTGAATTTTGTTTACGGTGAGCTATTGAATCTTGAGCCTGACGTGGCGTAATGTAAGGTGATCGGTTAGACCACTTTATAAGGAATTCTCTTGACTGCAGCGATTCGACGTACAGTAAATTTTCCTGGTGTTTCAATGGAGCGTTTAAAAGGCATGCTGGGTGCTTATAACGGTCACTTGAAACAAATCGAACAACGTTTAGATGTCCAAATTTCCCATCGAGGTGATGCCTTTTACATCGATGGGGATATTGATGCAGTAGAGAGGGCCGAAAGCCTCTTGATGCGTCTGTATGAAGAAACTGAAATTAGCCAGCAAATTAGTGCTGACACTCTGCATCTGATGATCCAGGGTAGCCAGACAGACCGGGAGTTACAAAGTGATCCAGATCAGGAACATACTGGTCTGGATGAGGTTTGGTTACAGACTCGTAAAGGCCGGATTAACCCGCGCGGCGCCAATCAAAAACGCTATGTACAGCGTATTTTGCAAAGCGATATTTCATTTGGTATTGGTCCTGCGGGTACAGGTAAAACCTACCTTGCAGTTGCCGCCGCAGTCGACATGCTGGAACGCAATGAAATACAGCGTATTCTGCTGGTTCGTCCTGCAGTTGAAGCGGGTGAAAAACTCGGTTTCCTACCGGGTGATTTATCTCAGAAAATCGATCCATATTTGCGTCCACTTTACGATGCCCTATATGAAATGCTGGGCTTTGAAAAAGTCGCCAAACTGATTGAACGTCAGGTAATTGAAGTTGCGCCCCTCGCCTATATGCGTGGTCGTACCCTGAATCATTCTTTTGTCATTTTAGATGAGGCGCAAAATACCACCCCTGAACAGATGAAGATGTTCCTGACCCGTTTAGGGTTTGGTTCACGCGCAGTGATTACCGGTGACGTGACTCAGGTCGATTTACCGCGTGGTCAGCAATCAGGTTTATCGCATGCTTTACGTGTGATTGATAAAATTCCGGAAATTCACATTACCCGTTTCCACTCTCGTGATGTGGTGCGTCATCAACTGGTACAAAAAATTGTCGAAGCCTATGAGGGTTGGGACAGTGAACAACAGCGTTTAAGTGCTGAAGCTCGGGCAGAACGCAAAGCTCGTCAGGAAGCCTTAATCGCTGAAAATGATGCTGCTGCCGATGCACAGCAGTGAGCTTTAAATAAGGATTCATTTTGAAACTTAGTCTTTCCCTACAACAGGACTTTCAAGCCGCTGAATTGGTCTTGAAACGTGCCTACATTAAAAAAGTTGTAGAAACAGCTTTACGTTATATCGGCACACAAAGTAATTGCGAAATCGGCATTGCCTGTGTCGATAATGACCAAAGTCATAAGCTTAATCTTGAATACCGCAAAAAAGACAAACCCACCAATGTATTGTCTTTCCCAAGTGATATTCCAGATGAAATGGCTGAATATTTAGATGCTTTTCCGCTTGGCGATTTAGTGATTTGTATTCCTGTGGTTTTACAAGAAGCGATCGATCAGCAAAAAACACCCATTGAACATTTCACCCATATGTTGGTCCATGGCACATTACATTTAATGGGTTATGACCATGAAACATCTGAGCAAGATGCCGAGGAAATGGAAGCTTTAGAAATTGAAATCCTGAAAAAACTCGGTTTTGATAACCCTTATACCGAGCAAGACTAGAATCTGACAGTTTAAAAGCGAGCGTAATGCTCGCTTTTTTATACTTCATATTGGGGCTTCACCTCACCCTAACCCTCTCCTTAAAGGAGAGGGAACTTTCAATCTTAATTTAACATCGGTAGTCCCTCCTCCCTGTGAGAGGAGGTTAGGTGGAGGGTAAATCTAATAAAATTTTTATCATTCTCACCCAAAATTTTTTCTAAAAGCATAGAAAAACTCTCTTTTTATTCATGCCTTTTAAACCAGATTCACGATTCTTTGCTTGAAAAGAAACATTACTTCTCTTATAAAAGATCAATCCAAGAAAAATAAAAACACCTTTAAAGACACATTAAAATATAGAGGCACCTTCATGAAAAAAATCCTGACTGCACTCTTCTGCATTTCTTCTTTAGCTTTTAGTTCACCGCTCTATGCTCATAATGAAACTACCTGCAAGCAAGTAAAATTTCAATCTACAGATAGCACGTGGGCAGGACATTATTATTTACAAGGTGTAATGGAAGTGGGTTCAGAACTTTTACTTGAACCCAATGGCAAATTTAAGTGGTATCTTGCCGTCGGTGCATTAGATCAATATGCCGAAGGAACATGGTGGAAAAATGACAACTGTATTGGTTTAAAAGCCACATCAAAATATGCCAAAAACCTAGAAATATTCCCAACCCATTTAGAAATTCATGACAAAGATTTAACCGTGACTTGGCTCGGCGGACAGCAAGATGGTATTTATCGTCTTGCTGAATAATGACCATGCATCCGTTTTAAATTTGACTTATTTCACTTCAAATTCAGCTTCTGCGGGGTCAAAACGCCAAGTTCGGACAATACGCAGTTCTGAAATATCTTTCATCGCTTGATCAAACACACCAAAAGGTGCGGCTTTACGCACGGAATTTTTTGCAGCTTCATCCAATAGGGCATGTCCGGAACTGTCAATCAGACGAATAGCACGAATCCCGCCGTTTTTATTTAAAATCACCATTAAACGCACCTCCCCAGCCAGGCGTTGCACTTTTGCGGCATCGGGATAATAACGGTTACCGTAAAATTCAACTTTTTGGCGGAATTTTTCCAAATAGGCGGCTGAAATATCTTGTTTGGCCTGAATACCATCTACGGTTTTAATTTTTTGCTGACGGCTAAAATTTTGCTGACGCTGTAAATATTGTGCTTCTAAACTTGCCACCATCGCTGCTTTGGCTTGAAACTGGCTATTCAGCTCTTGCATGGCTTTTTTACGCTGGTTCTGTTCAGCTTCTTTTTTCCAGCTTAAGGTCGTCATTAACACTTTTTCTTCAAAGCTTAATTCACGCTTCTGCTGTAATCGCTCTAAACTTTCTTGCTGTTGCTCACCTGCGCTTTGTTCAAGCATCGGGGCTGGCATATCACTCGACATACGATGCGCTTCACGGAAGGTTCCTGAACCTTGCTGATCTGCCTGTGCAAGAAAATCGGCATTTTCAACTGTAGCTTTACTTGGACGTAAAGTCACCGCAATTTCTTTGACTGCTGCATCACTTTCTTCCGGCATGGCAAATTGCAGGGTCAAAATAATCAAATGCAAGACCACAGCTAAAATCACCGCGCCTGTGAAAATTGAATCTTTCCACCATACATGCATTAAAGGTGCAAAACTGATTTTCTTAAGCATCACATTAAACCGACAAAAAGTCTGGTCCCCAAACTGCATAAACGCAGTATAAATAAAAACAGTTGCGGCTTTTGAATGAAAAACGAGAACTCAATCAACAAGCCAACTGTAGACAATTAAAATCATGAAAATGGTGCAATTAATTTTGCTAAACTGCAAGATGGAATATCTGTATTTTTAATACTTTCGACAAAATCTCTCGATGTCTAAGAAAATTAACTTGCTAGGATGCCCCATATGCAAACGCTACTATCCAATATTTCTAAACGTATACGCCAGGTATATCAAAGGGCTGAAGGATTTATTGAAGATGAGCGTGAATTCCCCCTATCTCAAGTTTTTTTGAATGCCACATTTCAGCGCTTTGTCACCGACAATGTTTCCATGCTCAAAGATTTGCATGCTGACTTGCATGAAGACTGGTTACGTTTATATGCAACGCTGGATGTAAAGGGTCTCTATATTACTCTTTCAGTCGATTTAAAACTGGTTCAGATGGAACTCAATAAAGACGTCCAGTTGATTGTATTTGAACAAATTAGTGATACCCAGGTCATTGAAGCCAAATTCAAAAATATTTTCCAGAAACTCGCGGTAAAATTTGCTCTGTTTTTCTATCAAAAGGTGTTGAATAAAGACCCGTTAGGTATGATTCTGGAAAAACTCAATGTCATTAAAGTCAAAGATGATTTACTTTATTTGGACTTAAACCGCTGGCTCGGTAAAAACCGTTCTATTATTGATACTTTGGCAAAAGTCCATGTCAATCATGCCGTTTTACGTGAAGCTGAACTGGTCGTAATGGGCAATGTAAATCTTACCGCATTATTTAAAAAAATGTCGGAACAACCGGTAGAAGACTGGTCAGCTGAAGAAGAACTAGAGGAAACTCAAGTTAGCCCGATCAAGCAGAAATAGCGCATGATTTAAATTATTTTTGCTAATTAAAGTCTGTATTTTTAACTGGAAAAAACTACATAAATATACAGATTGAACAAAAAAGCGAATTTTATCTTCATAATCAAAGTGCATAATAGCAACCAAGCAAAAAATGCACTTTATTCAAACTTCATAGGAACATTTTACTTATGGCTCACAATGTATTGAAAACGATTGCGCTGGCATCTGGTGTAACCACTACACTGTTGTTGGCTGGTTTCTCAAGCCAAGCATTTGCCATGAGTCCATTCCAGGCAAGTTATCAATTTAGCTATAACGGCAAAAATATGGGCTCGGCAACACGTACTTTAAGCAAGTCGGGGAACAACTGGACCTATGTTTTTGCTGCCAAAGCCGGCGCTATTGCCTCTGCAACTGAAACAAGCCGCTTCAGTTTAAATGGCAACCAAATCCTATCCAGCAGCTTTAGCCGTAGCAGCAAAATTTTGGTGCATAACAACACCATGAGCATTAACTTTAATCCAAATGCTAAAACCATTAACACCAAAAAAGATGATAAGGCTCGCTCTTTTGCCTGGAAATCTGGGGTTCTAGATGAGTTAAATGCTGAATTACAGTTGCGTGAAGATTTAAAAACTTCGGGTTTGAAATCCAGTTATGCCATTGCAGATGCCAAAGAAGTTGAGGCACGCCGCTTTGTCAAACAAGGTTCAGAAACCGTTAAAACTTCTTACGGTACCTTTGACACCATTAAGGTCGTGATGAAACATGATAAGCCTAACCGCGATACAATTTTCTGGTTAGCGCCTAAACTTGACTATGCACCAGTGAAGGTTTCTCATCAAGATGGCAAAACATCATACGGTTTGCTATTAACAGGCTATAAAGGCTCAACGAATTAATTGATTTGATCAATTTCGCTTGCATTTTTTGAGAGCCTTTTTAAAATACGCTTTTGCTTGAAAAAGCATCTGCCCTTAGAGGAATTCTCCCGTGCACGCACTAGAACAGAAAATCTTAAGTGAAGGTATCGTTCTATCTGATCAAGTTCTGAAAGTTGATGCTTTCTTGAATCATCAAATTGACCCGGTATTGATGCAGCAAATTGGTAAAGAATTTGCTGCTCGTTTTAAAGATGCAGGGATCACGAAGATCATTACCATCGAAGCTTCTGGTATTGCACCCGCAGTAATGGCAGGTTTAGAACTTGGCGTGCCTGTGATCTTTGCACGTAAATATCAGTCTTTGACTTTAAAAGATGATTTGTACCGCTCTAAAGTTTTCTCTTTTACCAAACAAATTGAAAGCACCATTGCTATTTCAAACAAGCACATTAGCGCTAGTGATAAAGCGTTAGTGATTGATGATTTCTTGGCAAATGGTCAAGCCGCTTTAGGTCTTGCTGATTTAATTCATCAAGCAAAAGCTGAAGTTGTGGGTATTGGTATTGTGATTGAAAAATCTTTCCAGCCTGGTCGCCAGTTGTTACTTGATAAAGGTTACCGTGTTGAGTCTTTGGCACGTATTAAATCTTTAGAGAACGGTGCAGTTAAATTTGTTCGTGACTAAGTGTCGAACTGAATTTTAAAAAGAGTGCTTAGGCGCTCTTTTTTATATTTAATCTTGCCTGTTATTCAGCTTCTGCTTTAGAAATAGATGCAAAAAAATCATAAATTCATTATATTCTTGTTCAATAATCCGAATAAAAATCACTCAACAGTATCCTTTCACATATTGCGTACATCGAACTTCCAGATTAAGTCGCAATATTTAGTAGGTTTATTCTGCTAAAGAATAATATTTAATCAACAATTTTATATTTATTTTGTTCTAGAATACAAAAAGTCTAACTATCCGAAAATAGTTAGACTCTGGATCATATTGAGAGGTGGATTTACTTTACAGTCACTGTAATGCTACCGGTGTTCACAGCACCGATTGCTGAAGTTTTAATACCATCAATATGATTCACTCTTCCGCCTATATTTACAGAGGCATCAATAGCTGCTGAATTAAAAGCTAAATTTGCTGCTGTGTAATTACTCAAGGTTTCAGAGAACTGATCATAAGTGTCGGTATTCAGGCTGGCACTGATAGAACTTTCAAACGCCGATGAACCTTCAGAACGCCATTGTTCTAAAGAACGCTCTGCACTTTTTTCAGCATCAAAAGTTTTCTCTACTGTACCCGTATTCACGGCACTCAGATTGCCTTGTTGTAAGTTAATGCTACCGGTGTTTACTGCACCAATTGCTGAAGTTTCTACTGCGATTTTGTCTCCCACATTATTCAGTGAATTATACCCCCCGTGTACGTTGACTGTTGCATCAACAGTAGCGGTATTAATGGCAAGGTTAAGCGCAGTACCATTTTTAGCATGTTGAGATACAGCCGCCAAGGTAGCGTCTAAACCTGTATCTACAGTGACATGGTTGCCTGGATTTGCCATGGCTGCACTAGACAGGAAGGCAGCAGATAAGGCGATTGTTTTGATAGTCTTTTTCATAGTTATTTTCCCTTTCTAGTTTTGAAGTACTTCTCGCTAAGTACTTCTTTTTATAATGAGAGCGAGCTCATTTTTTATATATTTTTTTAATCACGCTGAGTACTTGACCAGTAATTTTCTAGCATTGCTGGATTGACATTCCCCAGCGTCGTAGTCTTTTCATCTTCTTTTTCTTTATCGACTTTTTCTTGAGTATCTTTTTCTTTATTCATTTTGCTTGAAGAAGATGAACCCTGTTTCTTGCTAATGTATTTTATCAGGTCCTGTTTGCTCATTTCAGGCTCACCTTCAGGATTCTGAATCAGCTCGGATTCTTTATGCTTAGGCGGCTTTGTATCCTTGCTTGGTGAGTTGGTCGATTTATTTCTCTCATTGGATGAACTTGTGTCATGTGAGGACGATTCCAACAGAGACCTACCTGAATTCGCAGTATTTTGTTTCTGGTTTTCCTTATATTTATACAGGGCAACAGAGCTTCGCGTTAACTCTAAGCGGCCAAATTCAGGAGGTATTTCAGTGCGGCAGCTTTCGAATGTTGGGGGCGGAATCACCTGACTGAGCAATTCAAAAGTTGCCAGATTTAACATTTGGCGCAACGCAAAATTTGTTGCCTCTCTCTCTCCTTTTCCGACCTGGATATTCAATAAAGTATGGCCAGCAAATCTACCTGCACTTATGCCGTAATCCTGTGCGGCAATTTGCTTTTGCAGTGAAACATTGGCAACAACTTTACTGCTGCGAGTATCGGTCAGGGATAAATCTAACCCCACCATAATTCGGGTTTGACTATAATTAGGGCCAACACCACCAATTTGCATATCAAAACCGCCACCCGGAATAAAATCCAAACTGTTAATACTGCCTGTCACATAATAATCAGAAGCCTGAATTTGCCTTGGATCACGAATTCCCCACTTGGCTTCGCTTTCTATAATACGAGGGTCACGCCGGTTCAATAAGCTCACCCCAGCCTGAAATAACGCAGACTGCACCATATCTCCAGCACCTTGAGTCACCATTTTGCCACTGCCGCCATTGGTTACCACATCTTTTCCTGTTTGGTCCAAAATTGCTCCAACAGAGAAATTGACGTCATTGCGCAGTTGCCCTTTCAGGCAGGATAGGGCCATATCAAAAGGGGTAAAAATATCGGTAATGGGTGGCCCTTGTACAAGGCTGACAGACTCCTTGTTTGAAAGAGCCATGCCTGTACATCCTGTCAGAAGGTGGCTAAAAAGGATCGTGATGCTTATAGAAGATATTTTTCTTCTATTCGACCGAGGGAAGTTCAACATAATGATGTTCCCCCAGGTTGAGTACTTAAGTTAGGACATTGCTGATTGTTTTGAGTGGTAGTCGAACTTACATCTCCGTCATTGGCAGTATCATTTGAAATATCTACACCGTTGTTGGAACCATTGATATTCACATTACTCGTAGATGAGTTAAGCGTGCCTATAGAACTTGTCGATGTGCTGTTTATCGTAGTCTTTCCCAGTCCGGAATAATAATCTGAATCCATGAGTTCAATCAGGTTTGCTTGAACTAAATTCTCACTTGAGCGGCTAGTTGATGCTTTCCAACGCTGACTCCACTCATCAGATGTTGCATAAGTGTTACTCAGAAAACATAAACAAAATAAACCCACATTTATTACTGATATTCTCATGGTGTTTGCCATCCTTTAAAACAAGATGTTTATTTATTTTTCATTTAGTAATGTTTAATTATTAATTTTTAATTTCTCTAAGAAAGATTAAATCATAGATAAAAAATAAAATGCAAAATTTATTATAATCTATATAGAAATTACTCCAAAAATAACACACATATCTTTGTTTATATTACACTTTTTTCTTATTTCATAATTGTAAGAAATCATTATATAAAAATTTTAAAAATGTGAAATTCACATGAAAAAACCAGTTAAATTAATATAGTTTTCATATTAAAAATAGTAAATACATTTATTAATAAAGACTCAACTGGGGAGATTAATTCAGTTTATAAAACTGTAATTTTTGATTTTATTAAAATTTTATAAAAAGGTGAACAAAATCTCAATTTATTAAAAATATAACAAATTAATCATAATTAAGTTATTTGTATAGGAATTCCAAGAGGAAAGTAAGTTTTTCAGAGTAAGAGTAGAGTTTCACAGAAAAAATTAACCCTAATGATAAAATGTTAACGAGTGTGATGAATTTTTGGAGAATGATCAGGCTGCTTTAGGTCTTGCTGATTTAATTCATCAAGTAAAAGCTGAATTTTTGGTAGAGGGTTGAAAAAAATTCCGACCCGACTCGCTGCTTGTTACTTGATAAAAGTTACTGTGTTGAATCTTTAGCAGCAGTAAAATCTTTAGAAAATGAGTGCATTTACAACTCAGATAAACTTCTATGACTTTCATTCAGCTAGAATCAAGTTGCTATGAAATGTTTCTGACTCGATGTGTTAGAACATCCATACTGTAAATTGTGATGGTGCATTATCTGTTTGAAGTAATAAACTGGCTTCATTTCAAGATAACCAAAAGATAAATAATTGATGGAAAAATTTATGCAATGTCCTAAATGCGGATCTTCTGAAGTTGAAAAACGAGATCACGAGAAAAACATCAAGACAATAAGTGGCATCCTTCTTACTTCCGCGGGTGCAACAGCAGGTACAGTGGGTGGCGCAGCAACAGGTGCATCGACAGGTGCAGCCATTGGTGCTGTTGCTGGACCATTAGGGGTTATTTTCGGTGGCACCGTTGGCACATTTGTAGGAGCAATTGCCGTAGGTGTCACTGGCGGTATTTTAGGGAACATTTTCGGCAAAAAAGCCGGTGTAATTATCGATAAAAATGTGTTCTTAGATTACAAATGCCTAAAGTGCAATCATCGTTTTAAAGAAAAAGTATAATGGCTTAACGCTTGAATTTTATACTGTAATTTAAAAAGACCATTTATTTTAGAATGGTCTTTTTATTTTTATAAATCGATAAAAATTCTATTCAGAAAGTCCCCTACTTAAGTTGCTTTTCTACTTTAGAAAATTATGAGTTTGTCTGTAGCTTTTTAACCACACTACCCAATCGCTTGCCCTGCTCTTCGCATAAGACTTTTTCATCCTGGCTTAAGCCTAAATCATGGCGCGGACCACTGACATGGCTTGCACCATACGGCGTACCACCCGATTTAGTATTGGATAATGCAGGATTGGCATTCGGCAAACCCATGATCATCATGCCGTGATGGAACAATGGTGGCAGCATGGTCAGTAAAGTGCTCTCCTGTCCGCCGTGCATTGAACCAGATGAGGTAAAGACACAGGCCGGTTTTTGATGTAAAGCACCATTCAGCCAAAGACTGGTGGTCTGATCCCAAAAATACTTCATCTCCGATGCCATATTGCCAAAACGGGTTGGAGAACCGAGTGCCAAACCGGAACAGTTTGCCAAATCATCTAAAGTACAATAAATATCTCCTTCAGCAGGAATACTTGGCTCCGCTTCTTTGACCATTGTCGATAAATTGGGAACAGTGCGGATTTTTACAGCTATACCTGTAGATTCAATGCCATTGGCAATTAAATAGGCCATTTCTTTCGTTGAACCATATTTGCTGTAATATAAAACAAGAACATAAGGCTGCATAATTTTTATAAACAAAGCTAAAAAAGAAAACTATACGGTATTTTTCCTTTTTTTTGGTTAAGCTTGATCATGAAAATTCATAAAGATGATTAAAAAAATTGAGACTTTATACCTATGTTAGAAAAGTATTTGAAAAAACTCCCTTTTTATGACAAGACTTGGTTTCAGTTTGTTTTATTTGTGATAAGACGTTTTGAAGCCGATCGTTGCCGTGAACAGGCAGGTTCCTTAACCTATACCACGCTATTTGCAGTAGTGCCCATGCTGACTGTTTTTCTGGTCATCATTTCTTCTATTAAAGCCCTTGAACCGGCAAGGCAACAATTACAACAACTGATTTATAGTAATTTCTTACCCCGAACCACGATTGCTTTTGACAAAGCCTTCAATGCTTTTACCGATAAATCCAGTAATTTGACTATCATTGGGATTTTATTTCTATTTATTACTACCGTAATGATGCTAACCAGTATCGAGACGGTGTTTAACCGAATTTGGCGCGTTCGTGAAACACGTGGCGGCATTATTGGATTCATGCGTTATTGGACCATTATCTCCCTGGGTCCAATTGTATTGGGCAGTGCCTTCGTTATTTCATCTGCCGTGGCTTCTTTAAATGTACTGAGCAATAATTTTGCCGGTTATGAATTAAATGGCGAGTTTATCTTTTGGGGTATTTCCTTTGCCCTGACCATTCTGGGTTTTTTCATTTTGAATTGGACTATTCCCAACCGGAGTGTTCCAATCAAGGCGGCTTTGATTGCGGGAACATTCAGTGCGGTGGTATTTGAATTACTCAAAAATCTGTTTGGTTTCATCATGTCCAATTTCACCAGTTATGAAATTGTCTACGGTGCTTTTGCCGCCGTGCCGATTTTCCTGTTATGGATTTTCTTGTCCTGGAATATTGTCTTGTTAGGCGTTGAAATCAGTTATGCAATAACCGCTTTTTATTCAGGCAAAGAACGGAAACGTCATCCTGTGATTATGCTGCTGGATTTACTGGAACTGTTTTATAAAAAACAACTGAAAGGTGAAAGTGTTTCTGATGAAGAAGCTTTAAGCATTTTAGGGCGTGAAGAAATTGGGCGCTGGCCTTCTTATGTACTGATGCTTGAAAAACAAAATTTGGTCAAACGTACCGACAATGACGAGTTTGTGCTAGCACGCAATCTGGATCAAGTCGATTTCTGGAGTTTCTATACCCAGTTACCCTATCCACTTCCACGCCGTCAGGATATGGGCAATCTTCACCCTGACGATGAATGGATGCAAAAACTGGGGCCTGCACTGGTTGAAACTGATGACTATCTTTCAGCAAAATTAGCGATCCCGTTATCCAAAATTCTGGAACAGAAATAAACCTTTAGGTGGATCAGCCTGCCATTTATTGAGAAATTTTACTTTATATAGAAACTTTTATCCTTCCTCATTAAAAGAGGAAGGATAAATATTTAAGACTTAAATTTCAGAAGTACTTTTCCAGCAAATTACCGCCCCAAAAGTGACTAAGCATGTTCCGATCCAAAAGGTAAAATTCGGGGTGGTATTCAAAATTAGCATCGACATACAGGAAGATAAAACAGGCATAAAATAGGTAGCAAGGATCAGCAGTTTTATATTGCCAAACTGCAAACTCTGATTCCAGTTGCTATAGGCAATTCCCACCAAACCACCAGTTACTGCAATCAACAACCACATACTCAACTGTGGAAAAATAAAAGCCTCATCCATAATAAAATGAATGCCCCATAAGGCGATTGCCGTCACTATAAAAAATAGCGGTACCGCATTTTGTCCTTGGGCATATTTTTTGGTCATTACGCTATAACATGGCCAAAGCAAAGCCCCTAAAAATGCAAAAAAATAGGCCATGGGATTTTGTTGCAGTATGTGCAGAAATTGATGCAAATTCAAAATGTCCGGATTAACCACCAGCAATAGCCCAAGGACAGAAATAATAAAGCCTAAAATAACGGGCCAACGATAATTCAGCTGCTTAGCCAGGATTGAAAATACAATCGTAAGTGGCGGCCACAAATAATTAATCATTGCAATAATCAGCACCTGATCATGATTGTGTGACAAGGCAATCGAAACTAAAAATAGAATTTCATAAGCCACAAATAAAGCACCACAGCCCCACACATAAGCTTTCGAGATGTGCTGAAAACGCGGCAGTCCATTCAACACTAAAATGGCGATTGCACTAAAACTATAAATCAGGGCAATGGCTGAAACAGGACTTAAGGATTCAGTAATCAGTTTAACCACTGCAACCAGACTTGCCCAAATCAAGATGGATGAAAAGCCTATTAAGGTGGCTTTATTGCATGCTTTCATGCGTTACTATTTTTCGGCTTGAACCAGCCCTGTAAACTCACCACCAATACACCAGCCATCACCATAGCTGTGCCAATAATAAAGTTCATTTCGATGCTTTCATTGAGCAACCACACACCAAACAGCATGCCAAATAAGGGCGTTAAAAATGAAAACACCCCTAAACGTGAAGCCAAATAACTTTTCAATAGCCAGAACCAAATCAGATAACTGGCAAATGAAATAGCAACGCTATGGAAAATCAGACTGCTAATGGCAAGTGTTGTCCAATGAATGCTGGCTTGTCCCAACACGAAAGTTAAAGGAAATAAAAATACAAAACCACCGGCCAATTGATAGAACAAAGTCTGGGTCGCGGGCGCATCAGAAAGCTTGCTTAAGCGAACGGCAATTGTGGTGGCTGCCCAGAGAACTCCTGCCAATAACGCCAAAAAATCTCCAAACAGTACGCGCGATAGATCGTACTCTGAACTGCCGTTACGTCCAATAAACGTCACTACAATACCCAAAAAAGCGATAAAAATACCGCACCACTGCAAAATGGATAATCGTTCAGAAGGCAATTTCCAGTGCAGACCTAAGGCCACAAAAATAGGTGCGGTATAAAGCAGCACAACAGTATGTGACGCAGAAGTATACCGGATGGCTTGAGCAAGCATAAAAAACTCAGCAGCAAATAATATAGCCACCGTTAAGCCAGGATACAAATAATCTTTGCTCCACAATGCCTTCCCTTCTGCAAGCTTGATCAGTGGATAAACCATTAAGGCAGAAAGTCCTGATCGCAAGGCAACTTGCATTAAAGTAGAAATATCTGGAGCCGCCATTTTTAAGACAACTTGCTGTAAGCCCCAAAGAATACACAAGCCAAACATGATGGTAGAGGCTTGTACATCCAGTGCCTTGCGTTCTATCACTATTTTTCCTTGAAACTTACCGTATTTTTACGCGTCCAAAGATACGCTAAGTCTCTCAATTTCGAAATTGAAGATCATCTGGTTGGAGATAATTTGACAAGTATTTTGCGTCATATCTATTTAAAAAAAGACCGCCTAAGCAGTCCTTTTCTTCATTCAAAGCTTAAGCCTGAACAAAGGTTTTCCAGACAAAATCTTGGGTTTGACCTTGTAATGTCATGGTCAATTGATCGTCTGGTTTTAAGGCCGCCACACCTGCTGGCGTACCCGTCATCACCACATCACCCGGTTCTAAAGTAAAGACCTGACTGATATCTGCAAGCAAAGTCGCAATATCAAAAATCAGTAAAGAAGTATCACCTTTTTGACGCAGCTCATCATTGACATGCAAGGTGTAATGCACACCTTTCCAGTCTTTGACTTCTGAAAGCTCCACCCAGTCTGCCAAGACACACGAACCATCATAGGCTTTGGCACGTTCCCAAGGCTGTCCTTTCTTCTTTAAATCATCTTGCAAATCTCGCAGGGTCAAGTCCAAACCTAAAGTCACTGCACCGACTGCTTGCAGGGCTTTGGCTGGATCGGTTTCTGCTTTTAAAGTACGGTCGATCCTTAAGCTGAGTTCACATTCATAGTGGCAATTGCCCCACTCAGGATTCCATGAGATACCTTGTTCTAAACTCGTCAAACTACTGGGCGGCTTAATAAATAAAACTGGACGATCAGGAATAGCATTGCCTAATTCTTTGGCGTGGTCTGCATAGCTACGACCGACACAGACAATTTTAGATGGACGTGTATTCATGATCTTCCCTTTTAATTTACATTTAAATATTTTAAAACTTACTTTTTGAATGTATTTTCAAATACCGTTTGATCCGCAGATTGCTGCTCAAAAGCACGTTTCGGCACAATAATGACGGTACGGTTTTTTAGCTCAATCATATAGGTGAGTTTACCTATAGCAAAATTTTGTACTTCACTGTAGTTGAATATCTGCTTACGACCATTAGCATAAATTTCGGCATAATCTTGAAATAATTCGATGCCCTGTTCACTTTTACCGAATTGGTATTTTACAAATTGACGTTTAAACATCATGGGTAAAAACCAGTAACGCATAATCAACTGTAAAATTAAAAAGAAAGCGCCAAGCGCCACGTAATAGCGACCTACGCCATTAAAGCCGAGATAAAAACCCCAAATAATGATTCCGATACTCACCAACGGGGTAATAAAGCGCGTGAGCTGCTTTTTACCAAAAGTTGCAAGTGCAAAACCATCTTGTGATTCTTCCAGGTTTAAGGAATAACGTAGTGATACCGCGGGCTTGGTCTCTGACATATTTCATCATCAAATTATTACAACAATTGCGCTAGATATTACACCAGATTTGACCTTTTTCTTATTGTTTTTACTCGCCCCCATCACAATCAAATTTACATAAGTTTGCTTCCCAAGGCTTTAAAAATTGATTAAAACATCAGCATTCAGTAAGAAAAAAGCATAAACAGGATGTGATATGCAAACCCATAAAAAGAAATGCAGCTTCTTGATTCTGTGCTGCCTGATTGGCATGCAGACTTCTGCAAAAATTATTCAATGGAAAGAACAAATTCCCAGCAGCTTAAGTGTATTTCAAGGTAAAGCTCAAACACTGGCAGATTTGACTGCAAACCGTATTTTGATTTATGCCCATCCTGCACAGGCAATTACTTTGCCGACCTTTAAAAATCCGCAAAGTATGACAGGCAAGTTTTATACCGGTGCAGTCGTTGTACCCGCCAATAGCCAAAACGTAGCACGACTTTTAAGTAACTATAGCGGGTACAATCGGCTATTTCCGACCTTAAAATCTGCGAAAGTACTGGTGCAGCAAGGCGCAATTACACAGATGAAATATCAAGTATCTATTCCCACTCCTATTCCTATCTTAAACTTTAAAGAAAATGTGTTGATGCAGCATCATTTAACTGCCAATAGTATTTCTACCATTGTACTGGATGCCCCGATTCCTTACGGCGCGGGTAAAATTGAATGGTTTGATTTAGGCGGAAACAAGACTTTAATTACTGTTACTCAATGGGGCGACTTAAACCACCCTAAAGGCTTTTTATTCAGTACCATTTTGAATGCTCTTCCAGAGGCCAAACTCGGTATTCCTTCTGGTACCAACGCTTTTTTATTAGAAGCCTTGCAACAACATTTTAAAACGCCTAGCTCTCAAATCCTAAAAGTTGGAGAATTACCTGAAACCCGATTAAGTTCAAGTCAGGTTCAAAAAATTGCAGCATTGAGCCAGTTCTCGCAAGAACCCGTCTCGTTTATTTTGCCATCCAATAAAGTGCCTTATTCGCATGGCCTGGAAAGCTTGCGTTTTAGTAGCAGCTATCAATATTTTGCCAAAAGCCCGCAACAGTTAAAGCATTGGCTGAGTGTGCCTGCTTATCAGGAACTTTTTCCACGCCAGATTAAAGACATCGACATCAAACAAATTGATTCCAACACCTTTGATGCAGACTATAAAATTTCAGTCGGATTGGGCGTAATCAATATTCCATTCGATTTTAAGCTGCGCTTTGACTATCCCAACAGTTTAGAAAATCAGTTTGATGCGGTAGGTGGAGATTTGCAGTTTGTCAAAGGTGGGATGCAGCTGATTCCTCAAGGCAACGGTACCTTATTAAATGTCACCAGTGCCATGAAAATTCATGACAAAGCGCCTTTCCTGCTTCGGGCGATGCGAAGCATGCCTTATCATGACATGTTACCTGCGATTGGTGGCAATACCGTATTGGCATTAAAAATTAAGCAGAAGATGAAATAATTTTTTAACATATTTAATTTATGCTAGACACAAAAAAACCGCAATTAAGCGGTTTCTTCCAGTTTTACATCTGTCGATGGGTTCAAGTTGGTGCGCTCAGAGAGATTCGAACTCCCGACCCCTTAGTTCGTAGCCAAGTGCTCTATCCAGCTGAGCTATGAGCGCGACGTCTTGATGTGCTGCATTATACGCGTTTTTAACTTTCTGTTAAGTGCTTTTTAACAAATCCGTCATCAAGTGAACAGTTATTGGGCAGAAATCAATTATTCATCTATTTTTTAAACAAAAATGGCCGATCGTGTAATTTATCATGACATCTTTCTCAAACATTGATCTTAAAAATCAGCCACAAGCCCTGAACATGCTCTAGACTCTAATGTTCAGGAAAATAACTTAATTGGTAAAGACAGATGTGAAGCTATTTAGAATATCATCAGTGGTTGCTAGAATATTTAGTAACCACAAGAAAATACGCATATAACTTTCTTAAACCTATTTATGGCAATAAAGAGAATTTTTTAATTTTCTGTTTTTTTTCTTGATAGGCTCGGGTATCCGCCACAATTAACTGTTCTCTTAAATTTTTATATTCTTCCCAATTAAAGGGTGGAATTGTATATGGTGGATAAGGTTTTTGTTTGTTACTTGAAGCATATACGTCATTTCCACAAATAAAGTCACAGGCTGCTTTTGCACCTAATGCAAATAGTGCAGCTTTTTTTTCATCCGACATATTGAAATCAAGAATCCCAAAAGTATCTGATTCATTGGGCTTAATTTTCCCCCATATTTTTTTCACAATATTATTCGAGTTATTTTTACGATTTGGCACATATTTCTGTGAAGTATCTACATATGTAATCAATTGTTTGTAATCATCATTATTAAGCAAAAAAGTATAATCATTGGTATGAATAGTCGTTTTGACGAGTGCTGTTAAATAGTCGGATATACTGTCTACGGTTGAAGCTTTTTTCCTACTAATATCAAGTTTGACTCCAAATGTAGGACATAATGGAATGCTGTCCCGAGAATGAAAAACATCAATTGGGAAATTAGAGATCACCCCTCCATCAACCAGATAAGCAACTTCAGGAAGGTTCCCTTCAAAGCCCGTTAATACCTGCCAAAACTCTTCACGATTTTCGGGTATGTTATTGATTCGAACAGGTTCAAAAAACAACGGAATGGATATAGAAGCCCTGACATAGTGTTTGGGATGAACGTCTAGGGGATTATTCCAGTATAAATACCCCATTTGAGGAAAAATAATTTTGCTTTGAGTAGTAATATCTGATGCAATAATAGCCAATTTATTGGTTTTGAAAGTATTTTCAAAGCGGATTTGATCAAGAGCCGGGTATTTTCTTGTGCTGATTTCTCTGATTTTTAAATTTTTATTCTCTAGTTTTTTAAAAAGTTTAGCCGTGGTTGAAACATTATGCTGATTTAAAATACTGTCCAACCAGTTTTCAAAGTACTGCCCTGTATTAATCCCCAGCTTATTTTTGCTAAATTTTCCGAGAGTTAAAAGACCTATCAGTTTTGGAAACATTTCAAAAAGTGGAGAATCTTTTTGCTCAATATCACTCGCTAATTCTTGAGCTAAAATGCCACCATCAACAAAATTTTTTAAATCCATTTTATTAAAAATAGCCAGGAGCTGTTCACTTTTTTTGTCAGAGGATTGCCCTAAAGCTGCAAGAACTATTGCGTTTATTGCACCTGCTGAAGTTCCAGCTAAGTTTAGAAAACGAATACCTGCTTGTTCAAGCGTGTATGTATAACCGATTAAGGCAAGCCCCCACACCACACCTCCTTCCAACACCAAATCAATATATTGGTTACCTTGGTGATCGGTAATATCCGAGATTGGCTGCGCCGTAATTTTATCTCGAATTGAATGGATATAGCCCTTTTGACCATGAATGTCTTCATTATCTTTGATTAAGGTAAGTAGAGTCATATTTAAACCCTCACTATCATAATTTATCGGAGGTAAAATCTTTTTATTGAATGAATAAACTAAACCGAAATATAAAAAACTTCTATGTTTGAAACTCTTTCTGACAAATGCAGTGAAGCCCATTTTTAAAAATATTTAAGCAAGCTCAATCAGATGCTCTAACTAAATTTCAGGCACAAAAAAACCGCAACATATGCGGTTTTTTCCAGTTTTACATCTGTCGATGGGTTCAAGTTGGTGCGCTCAGAGAGATTCGAACTCCCGACCCCTTAGTTCGTAGCCAAGTGCTCTATCCAGCTGAGCTATGAGCGCGTACTTGAGTTGTCTTTCGACGTCGTTACATTTACGTTTAACTTGATTGGTGCGCTCAGAGAGATTCGAACTCCCGACCCCTTAGTTCGTAGCCAAGTGCTCTATCCAGCTGAGCTATGAGCGCATTTCAAGTTATTCGTGGCGGTGAGAGAGGGATTCGAACCCTCGGTGGGCTTTAAGACCCACGCTCCCTTAGCAGGGGAGTACCTTCAGCCACTCGGCCACCTCACCGTAACGAGCCGCCATAATACAAACTAAACTCTACTACTTCAAGTCACATTTCAAAAAATTCTGATATTTTTAATCAATCATCTATTTTTTAAACGATTTACAGCTTTATTAAGCCCCTTTTCCCGCTTTTCTAGACAGTTGCTCGTGTGAAATATGCTGCTTCACTGTAAAATTGGAATTGAAAACACAATATTGCAATCATTTTCGTGCAGTATCCTGCTGCATGACTTATGCTAATCCTATCTTCTGACATGAAGCCAAAGACATTATGAAAAATTGGGTCGACCCTGAAGCCAAGGCTGAAGCCGAACGTTATGACAATCCTATTCCAAGCCGTATTCTCATTTCAGAAACGATTGAAAAACTACAAGCACCACAATCTCATGCAGATTTAGTGGAACACTTCAATATTGCAGATGAAAAAAGTATAGAAGCACTCAGCCATCGTTTAAGTGCCATGGTACGCGATGGTCAATTGATGAAAGATGGGTTCAGGTTCCAGCTCGCAACCAGCCAACCGACTCATGAAGCAACCGTCTACATCAATTCGAAAGGGTTGGGAACCGCAAACATTTCCGGTCATGATGATATTTTATTACCTGAACGTGAACTGCGTTTGGTCTTTAATGGTGACCGCGTTAAAGTTCGTCAAACCTCTGTAGACCGCAAAGGTAAACCTTGGGGTTTTATTACTGAAGTTGTACAGCATCGTGTAAAACAGATTATTGGTAAAGTTGCGGTGTATGACGGCGAATACTTCATTCAACCTGCGAATCCTAATGCACATCAACCGATTACCTTAGAAAAAGAACTGATTGAACATGCCCAAGTTAAAGTGGGTGATTCTGTTCGTGTCGCCATTGATGACTACCCGACCCGTGAAGAATTACCTACAGGCCACATCGTGCAATCGATGGCGGATAAAGCTGATACGGAAATCATTATTCCACAAACCATTTTAGAGTTTGGTTTGCCTTATGAATTTCCAGAAGAAGTGGTTCGCGATGCAGAAAGCTTTAAAGAACCGAACGAACAGGACCGTGAAGGTCGCATCGATTTACGCGATTTAGCCCTCGTCACTATTGATGGTGAAGATGCACGCGACTTTGACGATGCTGTGTATGCAGAAAAACGTCCAGGTGGCGGTTATCGTGTGGTGGTTGCGATTGCTGACGTCAGTCATTATGTCCGTACCGATAAACCACTGGATGATGAAGCAAAAGAACGGGGTACCTCTGTGTATTTCCCGCACTTTGTTTTGCCGATGCTGCCTGAGGCACTCTCCAATGGTCTTTGCTCGCTCAACCCACACGTAGACCGTCTCTGTATGGTATGTGATTTGACTTTATCCCGCGCGGGTAAAGTTACCGGCTTCCAGTTCTATCCATCAGTCATGCATTCAAAAGCACGTTTGACTTATACCCAAGTGGCAGAATACTTTGATGGCAACAGCAATGCGATTCCTGAAGACCGCAGTGTGCACAAGTCATTAAATACTTTGTTCCAGCTGTATCAGATTCTCAAAGGTTTACGTTCTGAACGTCATGCGATGGAATTCGAAACCGTCGAAACTTATATGACTTTTGATGAGTTGGGTGGAATTAAAGAAATTCTGCCGCGTTCACGCAATGAAGCGCATAAGCTGATTGAAGAATGTATGTTGCTGGCCAATGTTGCAGCAGCAGAATATGCATTAGAAAACGATATTCCAATGTTGTACCGTGTGCATGAGCCACCTGAATTTTCGCGTATCCAAAAAGTTCGCGAGTATGTGAAGTTGCTTGGCTTACCCTTCCCTGAACAGCCAACCCAAAAAGATTACCAAGCAGTGATTGATGCGACAAAAGACCGTATTGACGCGCCAAGTATTCATGCGGTGTTATTGCGTTCAATGATGCAAGCCTATTACGGCGCAAACAACGCCGGACATTTTGGTTTGGCTTATGATGCCTATACGCATTTCACCTCCCCTATTCGTCGCTACCCTGATTTGTTGTTGCACCGTGCCATCAAAGCGCATTTAAAACAAAAGCCTTTCGCGCTCTCAGGTGCCGCTTTAGATGATGCAGGTGAACATTTCTCTCAAACTGAACGCCGTGCGGATGAAGCATCACGTTCTGTCACCACCTGGTTGAAATGTCACTATATGCAGCAGCATTTAGGTGAAGAATTCGTGGGTACCATTAGTGCAGTCGCTGAATTTGGTTTATTCGTCACCCTTAAAGACCTCTATGTCGATGGCATGATTCACGTCAGCCAATTGGGCGATGACTTCTTTGTTTATGATCAGGCCAGTCAAAGCTTGGTCGGTCAAAGTCGTGGCCAAACCTTTAGTCTTGGCGATGAGGTCAAAATCAAAGTCGCAGCCGTGAATCTGGAAGATCGCAAGATTGACTTTCAACTGTTACAACAAATGACCCATGCCGGTCGTGCAATTCGTAGCCGTGCCCCACGTGTGGCCAAGACCACAACAGAGGAAGTGTTTAGCCCGCGTGCTAAAGCGGTGGTGAGTGAAGATGGTGAACAGCCAATTCGCAAGAAAAAGCCAAAAAGCAAGTCAGCTTCTTTTGCTAAAAAGTCCGACAAAAAGCCATCAGCTAAATCGGAGCTAAAAGCCAAAGATAAAGACAAAGTGAGAAAAAAGGCTAAGCCGAAAAAGAAAAAGGATAATGCCAAACCTAAGATAGAATAATGTTTTAAAATTAAGCCCTACTTCGGTAGGGCTTTTTTTATTGATCATCGATATTCATATGTATTTACCCATAAAAGCAATCTAGACCTTGATTTCCTTATGCCTAAGCCCTACATCTATTATTAAGTTTATAAATGAAATGGCGTATTAGAAATGACTTTAGAAAAGGCGACCTTGCCCGTTCCCCAATTTGATCAAATTCAACTTGCAGACTTAAAACAACAGATTGAACAAGCCATTCAACAAGGACAAAACTTTTTAAATGATTTAACCGAAGTCCCTGAAAGTATTCAGGCGCAACTGGCCGTATTAGACCAAGTGGATACCCTTGAAAATAATATGAGTGAATCTTGGGGTGTGCTATCCCATCTCAATGCGGTGATGAACAACACAGAAACCCGTGAACTCTATCAATCCCTGCTGCCTGCCTTAAGCGAATACTATACCCAACTGGGTCAACACACAGTGTTATATCAAACGTATCAGAACGTGCAGGATGCAACTGTATTTAATACCTTGCCTGAAGCGCATCAAAGTGCGATTAAACTGGCCCTGCGTGACTTTAAACTTTCAGGCGTGGCTTTAGAAGGCGAAGCCAAAACACGTTATGCAGAAATTTCCGCACGCTTATCTCAGCTTTCATCCGACTTCTCCAACCATGTGCTCGATGCAACCCAAGCCTACTTCAAACCACTTAACGAAGAGCAACTCAAAGGCTTACCACAAAGCAGCATCGATTTATTAAAGCAATATGGTCAGCAACGTGAACTTGAACAAGCGGTTGCCACTTTAGATATTCCTTCTTATCTTGCCATTATGACCTATGCAGATGACCGTGGCTTACGTGAGGAACTGTATAAGGCCTACACTACACGTGCTTCAGATCTGTCTGAGCATCCTGAATTTGACAATACGCAAGTGATGGAGGAAATCTTAAGCCTGCGTCATGAAATGGCTCAGCTATTAGGTTTTAACAATTATGCTGAGCTTTCACTGGCTAGCAAAATGGCGCCAGACGTCGAAACGGTCGATAAATTTCTGGTCGACTTGGCCGAACATGCCCGTGCGCCAGCAACTCAAGAAATTGCCGAACTCAAAGCCATCGCATCTCAAGATGGTATTCACGATTTACAGCCTTGGGATACCGGCTACTATTCTGAAAAGCTTAAAGTTCATCAATTCAATTTATCCCAAGAGTCATTAAAACCATATTTCCCTGCTCCGAAAATTCTGCAAGGCTTGTTCAGTATTGTGAACCGTCTTTACGGCATCAATATTGTGGAACGCGAAGCTCCGGTTTGGCACCCAGATGCACGTTATTTTGAACTGGAAGATCAAGGCACTGTGGTTGGCGGTTTTTACTTTGATCTGTATGCCCGCAGTGGCAAACGCGGTGGTGCATGGATGAGTGGCTTCCGTTCACGTATGCAAACTAAAGATGGCTTACAAAAGCCGATTTGCTACATGGTGTGTAACTTCACGCCTGCAGTGGGTGATCAACCTGCCCTGCTCACGCATGATGAAGTAAATACCTTATTCCATGAATTTGGACATGGCTTGCATCACATGTTGACCGAAGTCGACCATATTGCGGTAGCAGGTACACACGGCGTGGATTGGGATGCGGTCGAGCTGCCAAGCCAGTTTATGGAATTCTGGACTTGGGATACCGACAGTCTGGATCTGCTCAGTGAACATATCGAAACCAAACAGCATTTACCACAAGACTTATTGAAAGCTTTACTGGATGCACGTTTCTTCCAGTCCGGTATGCAAACCTTGCGTCAAATTGAATTTGCCCTATTTGACTTGTCGATCCACAAGCACAGTTCTGCTTTAAATGCCGAACAAGTCCAAGCCACCCTCGACGATATTCGCCAAAAATATGCGGTAGCGCCAACGGCAAGTTATAACCGTTTCCAGCATAGTTTTAGCCATATTTTTGCCGGTGGCTATGCCGCAGGTTATTACTCGTATAAATGGGCGGAAGTTTTGGCCAGCGACGCGTTTGATCGTTTCGAAAAAGAAGGGGTTTTTAACATTCAGACCGGAAAAGAATTTCGTCAATTTATTCTAGCAGTTGGCGGAAAAGATACAGCACTTGATGCGTTTATCAATTTCCGCGGACGCGAGCCAAAAATAGATGCTTTATTACGTCATCAAGGTTGGACGAACCCCGCTAAAAACGCTTAAAATAGGCGTCTTAGATTGATCAGAAGGTAAGTAAGATGGCTATTAAACGTCGTTTCATTGCAGGTGCAAAATGTCCTAAATGTGAAGCGCTAGATAGAGTGGTCATGCTTACCTCTGGCGAAGACGAATGGATTGAATGCGTCGAATGCGATTATACAGAAAACCGCCCGACGCATATTGATGAACCAGAAATGCCGGAAGTACCGGATGAGATTGGCGTCATTCAGTTCAAACCTCGTCAGCCAAAATAATAACAGGTTCAATACATGACGTTAGATCAAAGAAATAGCCCAAAACTTTTATTGGGCATTACTGGGGGATTAGTTGCAATCATTGTGCTTTTTTTGGCATATCAATGGTTTTTTGCAACATCGAACGAAGTACTTGCTGAACATGAAGCAACAAGCTTAAATACTCCGGCAAAGCCTGCTGCTTCTGCTGAAGTGAAACCGAATGAAAGCCCCGTCGCAACCGATGAAAAACCCATTCAATTGGTCGATGAAAAAATTCTGAAAGCAGCTGTTCCAGAGAATGAGTCCTTAGCCAAAGAAGAAATTGCTAAACTGGAAGATATTCAAAAGCAATTGAATGATCAGGAAGCTGTGTTAAAAGCACAACATGCAGATGCCAACGATTTAGTTGCACTCAAACAAGAGCAGATTAAATTACTTGAAGCCCAACTGGCTCAAAAACAATAATTCTATAATTGAAGATTCGGCTAAAATAGCAGCAAATATTCTAGCTGATTTTTTCAGGCCCATAGCTACAAGCAATCGCAGTTTATTTAAAGTGCTTGCTTTACCCCCCTGCTTTGCTTTTCTCTTTTCCCTGAGGGATATATGCATTGGTTATGCCTCACATACTGTCAACAATCCCAGCCTTGTATTTTTCCGAAATTTTGTCGGCTTATTTCTTTTTTTCATTTTTAAGCAAGGGACAGGGCTTTTAAGACTGAGAAAATCGGGATGCATAACTTAACGTGCAGTCATTGGGTTGATTGCCACGTCTGGCTTCTTTTATGCAATTGCTAACTTAAGCTGTCCAATGCCATGGTGTTTACCTACCTCGTACCCGGTTTTTATTGAGCCCTGACCAGTACCAAGTCACCTGAAAAAATCGGGTTTAATTTCTGTTTTATCGGTACGCTTATTTCCACTGTTTTGGCTCTGGGAGCCTTATACGTGGACTGAACTCAGTTTTCTAATTTATGCAGGATTACGGCGAATATCAGTCAAATCTTTATGTCGAATGCCTATAAACTTGCACCTGCGGGGTAGATTGGGCTGGTAAATTATATTGTGATTATCCTTGCCGGCTTTGGATTTTTATATTTTGGCAGGTGACACTGGTTCAGTATAGTTTGATGGGTTTTGCATTGATTCTTAGTGCAATTGTACTGTGTAGCCCTTTAGTACAAAAACATTCAGCGCAATAAATAAAAATAACCTGTCCTTAAAAAAGCACCCGAAGATGCTTTTTTCTTATCGCTTAAAAATTATTGATACCAGTCAAACAGTCTAAAAATATACGGCGCATAGGTCACAATCAGTAAGGATGGGAACAACACCATAATCGGCAATAACCAGCGCTCATAGCGGTAATAGAACTTGGTATATTTGGCTTTGGCTTCTGCATCGGCCGCCCGAACCTCATCGTCTCCGACAGACATCCTTGTCAAGAGATGATTCAGGGCGACGGGCGGTGTGACATAGCCCAACTCAAAGGCAACCAGTACAATCATCCAGAAATGAATTGGATGAATACCATTTTCATAAGCCACCGGTGCAATGGTTGCAGCAACCAGAATCACTGCACCAAACGGGTCTGTGGTCATGCCAATAATAGCCAGTAACAAGGCGATGAATGCGAGTGAAATATAGATGTTACCCAAATGCGTTGGCAATAACTCAACCACTTCACTACGTTCAATCAGGCCACCGACACTGGCAGACAAGGCCATCAAGATGATGAGTGCACCAATATGTCCAACGGTTTCTGCCGATGCAAACCAGAGTGAATGACCAAAACCACGTGCTTTTTCTCCCGCATACGACGTATGCTCACGCATAAAAGTCGATTGCTTTTCATGTTCCAAAGCCAATGCAGCATGGCGGTCTGACGGAGTTGTAAAACGATCTCCCCACCACTTATCAAACATGATATAAGCAATCAAAATAATCGGTAGAATCACAGGTGCGGTGAATTCATCCATTTTGGTGTCTAGACCATATTTATATAGAGCAATCACGATAATCGTAATTAAGATATAAGGAATCACGGGAATAATGGCTTTCAACATGCCTGGTACCGCAACTTTCGGTGAATTGACACGGAAACGCGTTTCAGCCAGATAGAGCGATACCCCAAGGAAGATCAGTGCAGTGAGCCAGAAGACGTAAATACCATGATTAAATAGCTCATCTGAAGTTACATGGCGACTGTCCAACATCGAAATCAAAATCACCAGTAGACATGGACGAATTACCACCCCCAGCGAACCCGACATTGCAGATACGGCCAAGGCATATTGACGACGTGAACCTGAATTCCATACTTCCTTATAAATAATCGCACCTGCAGCCACAACGAAAATCCCCGAAGCACCGGTATAAGCAGTTGGAATCGCAGCAGCAATCAAAATGAGCCAGGTCAGGGTTTCCGGTGCCAAATTCCACGGACGTAAAATTCCTAAGAATAAATCCATAACCCGGGTTTGTGTCAGCAACATCCCTGCCCAGATAAACAGTGCAAGGTTTAAGAAAATGCCTGAGAATTCAACTAAAATTCCCAGGTAAATCCCTTGCCCCATCGGATAATCCATGACAAAGGTAAAGACCATCCCGGTCACTAATGCCATGTAGGCATATAAAGGCACACTCAGTAAAGCTAAGCCAAAATTTCCTTTGCCTTCTTGCTTGGCTGCAGGTGGCTTAATAAACTGGAGCAAACTAATTAAGGTCAGGCTAACAAACAGGAAAATCCATAGCCAGTAAACCACCAGCGTTTCATAACTCGAGGTCACACCTGAATTGATGATTGAATGATATTGACTAAGTACAGATGAAGTCAGTAAACCATTACCGAGCACCATAAACAGCGCATAAACCCGATAATCCAGTTTCGTTGTCGGAGCACGCAGGCCAATATGATGAAACTTCACCGATGCGGTAATCGCAGCGACCACCACCATTAGCAATAAAATGATGACGCGATTTTCTGTACCAAATTTAAAAACACCGAAGAACGAGGTTTCAATGGTTCGATACGTTCTTAGGCTGGGATGATCATTAATATATTGCACCGCTTTGTCATAGAACTGATATTTTTCTTCACACTGTTGTTGTCCCGCCAAGACTGAAGCACGCACGTCTGCTTCCGAGGTGGTACCAAAAATATCGGCAAATTCATCATTGGCATTGGATTTCATTTGCTTCTGGACTTGCGCATCTACATCAGGATGGCGGTCACAAGTGGGCGATACCGGCTCTGCGCGCAGAAAAGAATATTGCATGCCAATGCCCTGATTGCCATACAAGCGCTCGCCGACCCGTAATAACTGACCATGAATCATCTCACCAGTACCGATGATGAGGGTAAGCAAAAGTAGTAATAGAATGACAAAAGTCGAGATCCACTCTGTCCATATGTAACGTAACAGACCTAATCCTGATCTGTTATTTTCATCATTTTGCATGTGCATTCCTATTTTTATCTTGGTCATTGCCACAGGTTCAGCAATACCAACTTTCCTTTTTCGAATAGAAAATATCCTTTCTCTATTCAATCTCTTTATTGTTATGAACAAATTTGCATCAATTCTGTATGAATAAAAATGACAATATGCATTTTCTTTTATGTTTTAAATGTCAATCTCATCACTCTTCAAAAAAATAATCCCATAAAATATAAAATATTGCGATAATTACTCCCCCAATTACCCCCAATAAATGTGCCTCAACCAATACCGGGCTGCCAATCAGTTCGGCCGTCCCTACACTGCCGATGGTATTTTCCCAAATCAATTTGGCTAGAATAAGAAACAAGACAAATGCTGCAAAATTACGCTCTTTCTTATATAACAAATGTACGCAGGCAACCGTGACATAAGCGCCATGCAAGACCCCCGACAACCCTGCATAGGCCTCAATATCAGGAAAGAAATAGTAGAAACACAGACTGATAAATAATGGAAGTAAAAGAAGCAAAGCAACAAAATGCCAGACTTTTACCCGTGGGAAAATGAAAGGTAAACAGGCAAAAGCCAGCATGTTCAGCGCGTAATGGATCCACCCTACATGCACCCAATGCCCGGTCCAGAGACGCCAAAACTCTTGAAACAAGCCTGCTTGCCAATATATAAATGAATCCGCGAAAACTTGAAGACATGCCGAAAATGACACCACTATTGCAATAAAAACAATTTTCCGGATGAGAAATTGATCTTTCATTGACATGCCCCCCATTTAAAAATGATTTATCAAAGATTAAATCATCCATTCAGGCCAATTAAAATGCTCTTTTAACCGACTCAACTCAGGATTTAGCCGTCACATCTTCATTAAATAAATCATCGAGTTCTGCAGTGTTCTCTTTATCATCCCAGAAACGCTGCATTCCATCCTCACTAGTACGAATGCCGGTATGTTCAGTCCAGTATCGGTCTGAAATACCCTGTACCATATTCTTCGCCATACTATCCACCAGCTTAAATTGCGGATTCACCGGTTTTTCTTCTGAACGTGAAGCTGCAAAGGTTTTTAATGCATCACGAATTTTGGCATCATCCCCACTGGCTTGTGCAGCAACGGCATATAAGGCATGTGACAAGCGTACCCCTTTTTGCTCACCCAATTTCACAGATTCTTTCAAGGTTTGATATGGATCAGGCTTACCTTCTCCCGCACCTGGCAATAGCGTCCAAATCACCGCACGAGCAGCATTGGGTGCACCCCAAAATTTGGCGTTGTCTACACATGTCATGCCTCGTTCAACCACTGCAGCAATATCTTTCGGAACATTAATTGCCCCACCAGAATTAATGTCATTGGTCATGGCTTGCAAACCGCTAATCATCCCCATCAAATAAACGGTTTGATCCAGATCACTCTTCATTTTCGGGCAATCTTCGCCCAGTTTCTTGTTATATTTTGCTTCCCAACGACTTTCCAGAAGCTGATAACCTGCGTATTGACGTTGCGCAGCAATCGCAGCCCAGCGTTTTTGTTCTATACGGGCATCCTGAGCTTCTGAAACTTGACCAGCTTTTGAGGCACGTAAATAGCGTAACTCTGATTCGAGTGCCTGATTTTCAGCGCAAATTCCAGATGAAGCATATAAAAGAACGGCAATACGGGTCGGATCTGCGCCCATATCTTTGGTTGACATAATCGCTGGAGTCAATGCACTCCCCGAATTACACGCCATGTCAGCATCATCCATTGCTAAAATAGGCGGTACAATATGTTTCTCACTAAAACCAAGTGCAATATTTGCCCCTGATTTAACCACTTGAGAACAACCTGATAATAAAGAACTTGCAACTGCAATAACTGCCATACCCTGGCATATTTTTTGGACTCTCGACATTTTCCTGTCCTCTATAATTGTGTTTATGTCCATAGCAACTAAACATATCAGATGCGAAATCTGAATAAAAGAGCATTTACTCTAATCAGATTAGCTACTTTGCCATGAAATGAAGCTAGGAAAATTGACTGGATTCAATGAAGTTATAATTTTTGGGCAAAAAAAAGTAGCATTGCGACGGTTCGGCACATGCTACTTATTAAGGGGTAAAAGCCTAACGGCTTTCATGTCGTGCAAATCGATCCTTCAGCACTGTTCCTAGTCGTCCAATAACAATTGCCAAAACAATCGCTACCACCAGAAACATCCAAGTTGGAATCACCATCATGATTTCCTCATTTGCTGTTGGTAGATTTAATGTACATTTAGTGCAAATAATTAACAAGAAAAGTTGTCTAACAATAAGTATATTTCTTAATTTTATATTCAACCTGTCTTACAAAGCTCAGTTAAAATTTTACATATATTTGATTATTAATATTTTAATTATAATTTTAAAGATTTAATTGTCTAACAATCAAATCAGTTTCGCCAATTTCTTTAATGCTTTCCATTGTTTTAACGGCAACTGATCAATCCAAATCAGTAACGGTTTTTCCTGAAAATGCTGGAAATAAACCACAATATAAAGTTGATGATCAATAATATGACTAATCGAAACACGTTTAATCTGTCTGGATTTGACACTAGAGAGTGACCACTCTCGCGCCTCTAAATGTTCAAAGTACATGGGTTGCGGGGCTTTTAAACCATAGGCATAAGCCATTACACCCAACAACACGCAAAACAACCATAACCATGGCGACAACAGTTGCTGCAAAAGTGCAATCACAAGAATAAAAATGATCAACTGAAACACAAAGGCCAAGCGGCTGCGTTTCAGTTGAAAAGATCGATTAACCATGTACGTAATGTTTCAGCTTATTAATCAAATCTTTCATCTCTGGACGTGGCGGTTCAGACACTTCCATAAACCAATCCAGTAAGTCTGGGTCTTCTTGCGCTACTAAATCAGCAAAAGTTTCTTTCTCTGCTGCATCGGCTTGTAAATAATGATTTTTGACATAAGGGTCAAAGTACACATCAATTTCTTTTAAACCACGACGGGCACGGTAAATGACTTTGCGTTCTTCCAAGCTTATTTCTTCACTCATAGCATTCCCCAACAGTATGCAAATTTTTGCTAGTTTACCTTATCAGTGCGGCAAGTTTCGAGCCATTTCCTGCAATTGACAAAATTCATCATTTAGGTTAAATATTTGAGCATTCAGCACATTGTCGCTTGTTCATAGATCTTTTACTTTCTATACAACAATGACTCTGAAAATGGACAGAATAAAAATGCAATCAGGTACGATTCGACCAATAGCCAACATGTTGCCACGCAATTTATTCACAGCAGAGCATGAAGCCTTCCGTGAAACCGTGCGCAAGTTTTATGAAAAAGAAGTGGTTCCCAATATTGAAAGATATGAGCAGCAACAACATGTTGATCGCGAATTATGGAATAAAGCCGGTGATATGGGATTGCTCTGTGCAACCATGCCTGAGGCATATGGCGGCTCAGGCGTTGACCGGCTTTACAGCATGATTTTGATTGAAGAACAAGCTTACGCGATGGATTCATCCACAGGCTTTTCCCTGCACTCGGATATTGTTGCCAACTACTTAAATAATTTCGGCAATGAACAACAAAAAAAGCTATGGTTACCGAAAATGGCGAGCGGTGAAGTGGTTACTGCGATAGCCATGACCGAACCCGGAACAGGATCAGACCTGCAAGCAGTACGTACTACTGCGATCTTGGATGGTGAAGATTATGTGATTAATGGTTCAAAAATCTTTATCACCAATGGCTATTTATGCGATATGGCCATCGTGGTCTGCAAAACGGGCAGTGCAGATAAAGGTTCTGCCAATTTATCATTACTTATTGTTGAGGCGGATCGAGTAGGTTTTAGCAAAGGAAAACCACTCAACAAGATTGGTATGAAGGGACAAGATACCTGTGAATTGTTCTTCGATAATGTCCGCGTACCTAAAGAAAATTTGCTTGGTATGGAAGGCATGGGTTTTATGATGCTGATGAAAGAGTTGGCCTGGGAACGCATGTTGGTTGCGATCATTTGCCAAGCTGGCGCAGAAGCTGCATTCGCTCATACGGTAAAATACACCAAAGAGCGGCAAGCCTTTGGTAAACCGATCAGCACTTTCCAAAATACGCGGTTCAAACTTGCCGAATTGCGTACTGAAATTGATTTCTGTCGTGCTTATTTAGACCGTTGCATGGAATTACAGCTTGAAGAAAAACTTGGCATTGATGCAGCTGCTGCTGCGAAGTACAAAATTTCCGAGATGTTTTCCAAAGTTGTCGATGAATGTCTGCAATTGCATGGCGGCTATGGCTACATGATGGAATACCCGATTGCACGAGCCTATATTGATAACCGTGCCAACCGGATCTATGCAGGAACCAACGAGATTATGAAAGAATTAATCTCTCGTTCCCTTTAAGTAAAATAAAAAAGGAGCTCATGCTCCTTTTTTATCTATCATGTAAATTAAGACACTAATTTAGGTTTAGGTGAAACTTGTGTACTGTGTTTTTGAAACTTAAGTACAGCATCATCAAATCTGGCATTTTTTAGTACTTTGCGGTCAGCCAGATAATTATTGGTCACGTTCCAAGGCGCATGTTTACCTTGTTTCGGCATTACATCCGCTGCACGTGCAATATAACCTGAAGATAAGCTCCCCATGACAGTATCTTCCATCAATTCAGTCTGATCACCTTTAGCAATCACTTGGTCGTAGCCACTCTTATCCATGTAATTGATCAGACGACAAATATATTCTGCTGCAATATCAACTTTAAGCGTCCAGGATGCGTTGATATACCCGATAATCATCGCCATATTGGGTACATCGCTAACCATTATCCCTTGATACAACATATGTTTAGAAGTATCCATAGGCTTACCATCAATGGTCGCTTTAATACCGCCTAAAATTTGAATTTCTAACCCTGTCGCAGAGACAATAATATCGGCATCCAAATGTTGACCTGATTTCAGCTGAATCCCATTTTCAGTAAATTTTTCAATTTGATCCGTTTCGACACTTGCTTTACCTGAGCGTAATACCTTGAATAAATCTCCATCAGGTACTACACAGAGACGTTGATCCCAGGGGTTATAAGATGGCGTAAAGTGCTTCATATCCACTTTACCCTTGAGCTGCATCTCAATGGATTTGAGTAATAATTTACGCAGCAATTTAGGCTGCTTTTGAGCAAGGGCATAAATACCACGTTGCATTCCAATATTTCGGGCTCGCGTTAGTTTGTAAGCAAGCGCTTCGGGCAAGACTTTACGCATTTTGTCATAAACAAAATCAATCGAAGGAACAGAAGCAATATAAGTCGGAGAACGTTGCAGCATCGTGACGTGCGCTGCTCCCCCTTTCGCCATTGCCGGAACCAAGGTGATAGCAGTTGCACCACTGCCGATAATCACGACTTTTTTATCTGCATAGTTGAGATTTTCTGGCCAATGTTGAGGATGAATGAGCTTGCCTTTAAACGCTGCTTGATTTGGAAAATCCGGTTGGAAACCTTGGTCATAGTTGTAGTAACCAGTGCAACCTAGGACAAAATTGGCAATCCAGGTTTGTTGTTTTTGATTTGCATCTTCAATTTTTACCACCCACTTACTGATTGAAGAATCATAATTTGCAGCTAGCACACGATGCTTAAAATGAATTTTGTTTTTTAATTGGTATTCATCCACGACTTCAGACAAATAACCTTTAATAGATGCCCCATCTGCAAGGACATTGGCCTTTTGCCACGGCTTAAAATTAAAGCCAAAGGTCGACATATCAGAGTCTGAACGAATTCCGGGATAGTTAAATAAATCCCATGTCCCACCGAAACTTTCACGACGCTCAATAATATCAAATTGACGTTGTGGACAATTCTTTGAAAGATGTGCAGCAAGACCAATACCTGAAATACCTGCGCCCACAATCAAAATATCAATGTGCTTTTCCATATTCTTTTTATAACCTTGTTGAACTTTATTTTATTAAACCACAATTCTGACAATACACAATGTCAAGTTTCAATAAATCTGACAAAAAATATATCAGTACAGGCCAAAATTTAAAATTATCTAGTTATGAAAAATAATCAGGCATAAAAAAAGACCGGTGAAACACCGGTCTTTTTCGAACAACTGAAGTTCTTTGTGCGAAATTATTTAACTTCGCGATCTACTAGCTCAACGTAAGCCATCGGTGCAGCATCACCTGCACGGAAGCCCGCTTTAAGAACACGTAGATAGCCGCCGTTACGTTCTTTGTAACGAGGGCCAAGAACTGTAAATAATTTACCTACAGTTGCAGCTGAACGAGTACGAGCAAACGCCAAACGACGGTTTGCTACAGAATCGACTTTAGCTAAAGTGATTAAAGGCTCAGCAACACGACGTAATTCTTTTGCTTTAGGAACAGTAGTTTTAATTAACTCGTGTTCGAACAAAGAATTAGCCATGTTTTGGAACATCGCTTTACGATGACTGCTTGTACGGCCTAATTTCACACCACTATTACGATGACGCATGGTGATAGTCCTACTTAATTAACGACTACGATAAGCAAAGCGATCGTCCATGCGGAGGCTAGCCGGTGGCCAGTTCTCTAAACGCATGCCCAATTGCAAGCCTTTCGATGCCAGAACATCTTTGATTTCAGTTAACGATTTTTTACCCAAGTTAGGAGTTTTTAACAGCTCCACTTCAGTACGTTGAACCAAATCACCGATGTAGTAAATATTTTCTGCTTTCAAACAGTTAGCAGAACGAACAGTAAGCTCTAGATCATCTACTGGACGAAGCAAGATTGGATCCACTTCTTCGCGAGGCTCTTGAGCAACAGGAGCTTGATCTTTCTGAAGATCAACAAAAATTGCAATTTGTTGTTGCAAGATTGTTGCCGCTTTGCGGATGGCTTCTTCTGGATCAACCGTACCATTGGTCTCAAGATCAATGATCAATTTATCAAGGTCAGTACGCTGTTCTACACGAGCATTTTCAACTGTGTAAGACACGCGTTTGATTGGGCTATAAGAAGCATCTAACTGTAAACGACCTACAGGGCGAGTTTCGCCTTCTGGGAAACGTGAGTCAGAAGTCTCATAACCGCGGCCTTGAGAAACTTTCAGGCGCATTTTCAATGAGCCTGAAGCACTTAAAGTGCCAATCAAATGCTCAGGGTTTACCACTTCAACATTATGAGGTAAACGAAGATCGGCGGCAGTTACGTCGCCAGGACCTTGTTTTTCTAATGTCAAATATGCTTCGTTTTGATCGAACAGCTTAATCGACAATCCTTTTAGGTTCAGCAAGAGCTCGACGATGTCCTGCTGCAAGCCTTCCAAGGTACTGTACTCGTGCTCAACCCCTTCTATTTCAACTTCCACCACAGCAGCGCCAGGTAAAGAAGAAAGAAGGATACGACGTAAAGCATTACCCAGAGTATGACCAAAGCCACGCTCTAAGGGTTCCAGAATCACTTTTGCCGAGGTCCCGCTAGCCGCTTCGACCTTGATCGCTTGCGGAGTTAGAAACTCATTTGCAGTACGCGTCATTATTGCTACCTCAAGGGATTATTTAGAATACAATTCTACAATCAAGCTTTCATTGATTTCAGCAGGTAAATCAGAACGATCCGGTGCAGCTTTAAACGTACCTTCCAGTTTTGAATGGTCAACTTCCATCCAAGAAGGAATACCACGTTGAGTAGCTAACTCGATTGCGCCTTTAATACGCAATTGTTGTTTAGCACCTTCGTGAACTGCAATCACGTCACCCGCTTTAACTTGGATTGAAGCAATGTTAACGCGACGACCATTTAAAGTGATTGAACGGTGAGATACAAGCTGACGAGCTTCTGCACGTGTAGAACCAAAACCCATGCGATAAACAACGTTATCAAGACGGCTTTCTAGCAATTTCAACAAGTTTTCACCTGTTGCGCCTTTAACACGAGCAGCTTCTTTATAGTAATTACTAAATTGACGTTCTAACACACCATACGTACGACGTACTTTTTGTTTTTCACGTAATTGTAGTGAGTACTCAGATTGTTTTGCGCGGCTTTGACCATGTTGGCCAGGAGCTTTTGCATGTTTTTTTGTCTTAACGTCAAACGGTTTAACGCCTGATTTAAGTTGCAGGTCTGTCCCTTCGCGGCGAGAGAGTTTGCATTTTGGACCAATATAACGAGCCATGAATGTTTCTCCTTACACGCGACGTTTTTTAGGTGGACGACAACC
>Ga0308157_10001740_pt1 | contig 41190 bp, 39 predicted proteins | sample PhyBR1_FD_201035 | JGI IMG/M metagenome (GOLD analysis project Ga0308157, IMG submission 201035) | Phyllosphere microbial communities from UC Gill Tract Community Farm, Albany, California, United States - DLSLB.R1 | ecosystem: Host-associated > Plants > Phyllosphere > Unclassified | place: USA... | reverse complement strand
TTAGGCACGGAAGAAAAACTCCTTGAAAATATCAGGAACCCGAATCGCGCTCTGCACGAACGGAGCGAAGGCGTCGGGACACACCCAAGACGCCGAGCAGGACAAGACTACCAGCGGCCGTGAGCGCGACGAGCGGCAGCGTGACCTCGCGCAGGCTGTCAGGCGAGGGAAGAAGCGGATTCGCGGCCTCGACGGGCGCGTCACGGGGCGGCAGCGCGGGCAGTTCCACCGGCGCCGGCGTCGGCGAGGTGCCAGCGCGCAGCTCTCCGGTGGATCCGGTGCTGCGGTTCAGACGGATCCATTCTTCGAGCGTGATGTCGCTCACGGGGTTCGACGTGACGGATCCGATGTTCGCGGACACGGCCTGGTCGGCATCGATGATGCCGAAGCCGTAGCTCAGGTCGCGTTCGCCCTGCTGGGCGGGAGCGCGATCGGCAGTCTGCACGATGCGGTTGATGAGGTTGTTCACGTCGAGATCGGGATGCGCGGACTTCACGAGCGCGGCGACGCCGGCGATGATCGGCGCCGCCCCGCTCGTGCCCCGCCACTCATCGATCTCACCGCTCGGCCCGATCCCCAGCAGCTTCTCACTCGGCCCCGAGACGCCGATCGAGACGCCCTGGGTCGAGGCATCGTGGCTCGCGCGACCCGACGGGTCCACGCCGCCGACGACGAGCGTCTCGGGAATGGTGGCGGGCGCGCCGACGACCTCGGTGCCGCCGGCGCGGTTCCCGGCCGCGACGACGACGAGCACGTCGTGCTCGAGCGCGTAGAGGAAAGCCTCGTCCCAGACCGGGCCCCACGCCGTCTGGTTCGTCGTGAACGAGAGGTTGATGATGTCGGCGCCGTTATCGACCGACCATTTAATGGCCTCGGCGACCTGCTGGTCGAAGGGCACCTCGCTGACCGATTGGAATCCGATCGAAACGGAGAGGATGTCCGCGGCCGGGGCCACGCCGATCATCCCCTCGTCCTCACCCGTCCCACGGGCCGCCGCGAGCGATGCCACCCATGTGCCATGGCTGCGCGTGTGCACGTCGCTCCCGAGCGGGGTGCGGCCGTCGGGCGATCCGACGCCCGACATATCCGCTCCCCCGATCACCGCGTCATCGAGTTCTTCGATGCCGCTCGCCACCCCGCTGTCGATCACGGCGATCGTCGTGCCCTCGCCGCGCGTGGTCTCCCACGCCTTTTCGATGCCGTACTGCTCGAGCCAGTACTCGGCGGAGCGCACGGGGTCGGGCGTCGGCGTCGGGCTCGGGGTCGGCGTCGGCGTGGATGTCGGGACGTCGTCCTCGTCGGACGTCGCCGCGAACGAGGCCTGCGGCAGGAGGACCAGGGCACACGCCACCACGAGCGCGGCGATGACCGCACCGGATCGGCGACGTGCAGTGGGTGTCATCCCGCGGGGATCCCCTCGACGCCGCCGCGCAGCGCGGCGCCCGGGTCGTCGCACTCGCAGCGGTGCGGCGACCAGGCCGACCGCTCGAGCGCGAGGTCGCCGATCGGGTTGACGCCGGGGCCGGCCGCGAGGGCGTGGCCCGCGAGCGCATGGAGGCACTTCACCCGCGTCGGCATGCCGCCCGCCGAGACGTTCGCGATCTCCTCGACCTCGCCGAACTGCGCGCGGTCCGCGAGGAACGCCGCATGGGCGCGCTCGTACTGTGCGCTCACCGCCTCGTCGCTCGCCAGCAGCGCATTCAGATCGACCATCATCTGGCCGGCCTCGAGCCTCGACATCTCTGCCGTGGCAGCCGGATGCGTGAGGTAGTAGAACGTGGGGAACGGCGTTCCCTGCGGCAGGCGCGGCGAGGTCGAGACGACCGTGGGATTGCCGCACGTGCAGCGCGCCGCGATACCGACGACGCCGCGCGCCTCGCGTCCCAGCTGCGCGCTCACGACGCGGATGTCTGCCGCGCGCACGGCTTCGAACGGAGGTGTGGTCACGCCACGAGGCTACCGCTGAGCCTCTGGGATTCTCATCGGAACAGCGACGAGTCGCCGGATGTGCCCTGCTGCGCCAGCCCCGAGGTCACGATCGACGTGAGCATGGTGCCCATCCAGTCGCCTTGCGTCTCTTCGACGTCGGCGTCGACGGGATCGGGCTCCACCGCGTCGTCGCGCTCGACATCGTCTTCGATGAGATAGACGACCTCGCCCGGCTTGACGTAGTACAGCCGTTCGCGGGCCTCGCTCTTGATGAACGCCGGGTCGTGCCAGCGGTCGCGCTCGCGCTCGAGATCGGCGATCTCCTGCTGCGTCAGCTCGACGCCGGCCTCGGCCTGCGCGACCTGCTGACGCATGTCGATGTACGAGCTCGCCGAGGGCACCAGGACGAATGCGCCCATGATGACCAGTCCGAGCATGATGACGGCGAAGCCCGAGAGCCGGATGCCGCCCAGCCACTCTCGCGCGCTCAGCTGCGCGCGGGAACGAGAAGGGGGAGTCGCCCTTCGTGCCATGCGACTCCCCCTCTCGTTCGTGCGTTCGTGCGTTCGATCAGCCCTTGAAGCGCGGGTAGGCGCCGCGGCCCGCGAACGTCGCCGCGTCGCCGAGCTCCTCCTCGATGCGCAGAAGCTGATTGTACTTCGCCACCCGGTCGCTGCGAGCGGGCGCGCCGGACTTGATCTGGCCGCAGTTCACGGCGACCGCGAGGTCGGCGATCGTCACGTCTTCGGTCTCTCCCGAGCGGTGCGACATCATGGCGGTGTAGTTCGCCGAGTGCGCCATCGAGACGGCGTCGAGCGTCTCGGTGAGCGTGCCGATCTGGTTCACCTTCACGAGCAGCGAGTTCGCGACCCCGCGGTCGATGCCCTGCTTCAGGCGCTCGGGGTTCGTCACGAACAGGTCGTCGCCGACGAGCTGCACCTTGTCACCGATGTGCTCGGTGAGGGCCTGCCAGCCGTCCCAATCGTCTTCGGCGAGCGCGTCCTCGATCGTGACGAGCGGGAAGTTCGCGAGCAGTTCCTCGTAGTAGCCCGTCAACTGCTCCGCGGTCCACTCCTTGCCCTCGAACGCGTACGTGCCGTTCGAGAAGAACTCGGTCGAGGCGACGTCGAGGCCCACCGCGATGTCAGTGCCCGGCGTGAAGCCGGCCTTCTCGATGGCCGACATGAGGAAGTCGAGCGCCGCGCGGTTGCTCGGCAGGTCGGGGGCGAAGCCGCCCTCGTCGCCGAGTCCCGTGGCGAAGCCGCCCGCGAGCAGCTCCTTCTTCAGCACCTGATAGGTCTCGGCACCCCAGCGCAGCGACTCGGCGAACGAGTCGGCGCCGTGCGGCACGAGGAAGAACTCCTGCATGTCGATGCCGTTGTCGGCGTGCTCGCCGCCGTTGATCACGTTCAGCGCGGGCACGGGAAGCACGTGCGCGTTCGCGCCGCCGACGTAGCGGTACAGGGGCAGATCAGCGCTGTCGGCCGCGGCCTTCGCGACCGCGAGGCTCACGCCGAGGATCGCGTTCGCGCCGACGCGCTTCTTGTTGTCGGTGCCGTCGACCTCGTTCAGCACCTGGTCGACGAGGCGCTGGTCGCTCGCGTCGAGGCCCTCGATCGCCGGCCCGAGCTCGTCGATGACCGACTCGACGGCCTTCGTGACGCCCTTGCCGCCGTAGCGCGATGCGTCGCCGTCACGGAGCTCGTACGCTTCGAACGCACCGGTCGATGCGCCGGACGGCACGGCCGCCCGCTGCACGATGCCGTCTTCGAGGAGGACCTCCACCTCGACGGTGGGGTTGCCTCGCGAGTCGAGAATCTCGCGTGCGCCAACTGCTTCGATCTGTGCCACGGATGTACTCCTTGAAAAGGTTGGGCGTGAGCGGGCCGAGGGGCCCTCGCCCAGTCTAGGGCGAACCTCCGTCGGCGTCATGCGGGGTATGCGGGCCGGTCGTCCGTCGAACGGGTCGTCGGTGCGGGAGGATGGCTGCTATGACGGATACGCTCGACGATCGCCGGGTGCTGCTGGCGGGCGGCACCTCCGACGCGGGGTGGGCGATCGCGCACGCGCTCCGCGAGCGCGGCGCGCACGTGGCCGTCGCCGGCCGCAGCCGCGACAAGCTGGCTCGGTTCTCGCGCGAGGGCTTCGACGCCATCGAGCTGGATCTCGCGGATGCTCGGGCGGTGGACGACGCCGTGGGCCGTCTCGATTCGCTCGACGGGCTGATCCCGCTCGTCGGCGGGTGGCGGGGCGGCGGCGGGATCCCCGGTCAGAGCGACGAGGACTGGCACGTCCTGTCGGGCGCGCTGACGGCCGTGCGCCACGCGTGCCGAGCGGCGTGGCCGCTGCTCGAGGCATCGCCGGCCGCGCGCGTCGCCGTGGTCTCGTCGGTGCAGGTGACCCGTCCGCTCGCGGGCGGGGCGAACTACGCGGCCGTCAAGGCCGCCGTCGAGGCGTGGACGCAGGCGATGGCGCACGGGTTCGTGAAGTCCGCCCGTGACGCCGGCCGCTCGCAGACCGGAGGCTGCACGATCTTCCGGGTGAACCAGCTCGCGGACGTCATCGACGACGTCGCCGCGGGCGTCGCGGGCCTCTGGGACGGCCCGCCGGAACCGACGGCGCAGATCCGTACGCTCGCGTAACCCCGCCGTACCGCGCACCGCTCGGGGCGGAGACGAGCGCGACTCGCCCGCCTGACGCGGGACGCGGCGGAGCTCAGACGGCGCGGCGCTCCACGAGGAGACGGACGCCGCGGATGGCGACCCCGACCGATATGACCGCGACGCCCGCGACGAGGGACTGCCACGGGAGCGTCGCGGCGAGGATCAGGCAGCCTCCCGCCCCGGCGACCTGCAGCCACCGGGGGTAGCGGCGCACGGACGACCGCTGGCGGAGCGCGGCGAGGTTCGCCACGAGGTAGTAGACCAGCACGCCGAACGAGCTGAAGCCGATCGCGCCGCGGAGATCGACGAACAGCAGGATCCCGATCACGACGACCGCGACCGCGACCTGCGCGCGACGCGGCACGCGCGACGCCTCATGGATCCGCGCAGCCCACCCGGGTAGGTCTCCTCCGCGCGCCATCGCGACGGCCGTCCGTCCGACGCCCGCGATCAGCGCGAGCAGCGCGCCGAGCGCCGCGCAGGCGGCCCCCACCCGCACGATCGGCACGCCCCACGCCCAGCCGGATGCTTCGACGACGTCAGAGAGCGGCGCCTCGGACAGCCAGGCGTCGGCACCCATCGCGCGCAGCACGGTGAGCGCGAGCACCGCGTATACGACAACCGCCACGGCGAGCGCGGCGACGATCGCGCGCGGGATCGTCGCCTCCGGATCCCGCACCTCCTCCCCCATCGTCGCGATGCGCGCGTAGCCCGCGAAGGCGAAGAAGATCAGCCCGGCCGACTGCAGGATCCCGTACCCGCCGTGCGCGAGGATCCCGTCTCCCAGAATGCGGGCGGGTTCGTCGGCCGAGATCAGACCGGCGGTCCCGACGAAGGCCAGCGACGCCAGCACGAGGACCACGATGATCTTCGTCGCGAGCGCCGTGCGCGTCACGCCGACGAGGTTCACGATCGTGAGCGCGATGACCGCAGCGATCGCCGCCGGTCGTTCGAAGCCCGGCGCGGCGTAGGCGGCGAACACCATCGCCATGGCGGCGCAGCTCGCGGTCTTCCCGATCACGAAGCTCCACCCGGCGAGGTACCCCCACCACGCGCCCAGCTCAGCGTTGCCGTAGGCGTACGCCCCGCCCGCGACGGGATGCACAGCGGCCAGCTGAGCAGTCGACGTCGCGTTGCAGAACGCCACGGCCGCTGCGAGCACGAGGCCGATCAGCACGCCGCTGCCGGCCGAACTGATCGCAGGCTGCCAGACGGCGAACGCACCCGCGCCGATCATGGATCCCAGGCCGATCGCGACCGCGTCCGACATTCCCAATCGCCGCGCGAATCCTGTCGTCATGGTTCGGGAGCGTATCGGCCGGGCGCCGTGCGCCATGCCGCGCCGCGCAGCCGTTCACCGGAGGTTCTCCAAGTGTCCCGCTCGCGCTGGGCTCGAGGAAGCCGCGCCCCGTCAGTCCCGCGCGATGTTGCGGCGCAGCAGAGCGGCGGCGGTCGTGGCGTCGTCCACGGTGATTGTCAGGTCGCTCCCGCCGTCGCGCGCGATGCGGATCCCTTCGCCCGCGCGCAGCACGAAGCCCTGGCCGTTCGCGCCGAAGCGCCATCCCCATCCGCCGAACTCCGCCATCGGGCTGACCTCGACAGCCGACGCCGAGGTGATCGAGTCGGTGGCGATGTGCGCCCGCGGCCAGCCGAGCGGCGCGCGCACCGTGAGTCCCGCGTCGTCGACGCGCACATCGAAGCGCATCATCGACAGCGACAGCACTGAGACGGCGAGGATCAGCGCGAGCGTCCCCCAGAGGGCGAACGGAACGCTCCCCGTGCGCCTCACGGCGTCGAAGCACAGCGCGAGCACGCCGATCGTCGTGACGCCGAGGAGCGTGCCGAGCGTGACTGCGCCCGCGCGCGACATCCGCACCGAACGGCTCCATACCGACTGTTCCGCGTCGGGCAGCAGACGCGGATCCTTGTCAACGACATCAGTTGCCGGCGGCTCCTCGATCACGAACAGATAGATCGTGCCGAGCACGCCCCCGACGACCAGAGAGAGGATCAGGACTCCCAGGGTTCCAGGCGCACTCGACGCATCGTCGAGCCCGACCTGCACGATCACGAGACCGAGCATCGTCGAGCCGAGGAACCCGGTCTCCGCACCGATCACGGTTCCGAGGAAGCGGTACTGCGTGCGCTGGGCGGTGCTCTTCATCTCGGCCAGCGAAATCCCTGCGATCAGGGCCGTGATCCCGCCGCCGATGCCGACCGTCATGAGCGGGTAGGTCCAGGCGGGTCCGAATCCGTCCGCGGTGCCCGAGAGGCTCCAGTGCGTCGCGACGGTTTCGGGAAGGAGCGGCAGCAGCGCGAGCTGGACGGCGGCGATCACTCCGAACACCCCGAGCGGGATCCAGAGGCACAGGATCGCGAATGCGCGACGGGCTCTCCGACGGGTCTCGAGCAGTTCGTCGGTCACGGGCGGATCCTCTCCGTCGGCGGGTGCGATGGCGTCATCCGGGCAGCGGCTTGCTCGGCGTGCGCGCGCGCCGCTCGGTCGGCCGCGAGCTGCGCACGCAGCACGACGAGACCGGCAGCGGCATCGTCCGTCGCGACGACGAAGCGCGATCCGTCCGCGCGGCGGATCCGGATCCCCTCGCCGGAGCGGATCGCAACGCCCGCCTGCGGCCCGGCTGAGCGCGCGTTCCAACCAGTCTTCCCGATCTCCACCGCAGGATCCACCTCGATGACGCCGGCATCCGCGATGTCGTGCAGCGGGATGCTCACGCGGGGAATTCCGATCGGCGATCGCACGAGGAGCCCCCGCGCGTCGATCCGCACCTGCACGACGAGCGCGGCGGGCCCCGCGGCGGCGTGCACGATCAGCAGACTCGCTGCGACGATCCACGCGGGCTGCTCGAGCATTGCGAGAGCGTGAGTCGCGACGGCGAGGGCACCGACGAGGCCAGCGGTGATCGTCCGCTGAAAGCCGTATCGCCCGGCGACCGTCGTCGCGTTCCACTGCCGCAGATCCTCTCCCTCGGGCGCCGCGCGCTCGCGGAGCGGCGAGGGCAGGAGCGTGCTCGCGAGGCTCGCGAAGGACACTCCGGTCGCGAGCGCGGCCAGCATCATCGTTCCGGCCGGTGCATCCGGCCGCCAGATCTGCCGAATGAGCGTGGCGCCGAGCAGGGGTACGGCAGATCCGACGATGAACCAGGTCATCGCCGCGACGAAACGCGGCCTCGGGCGCTCGTTCACCGACCGGAGATCGAACAGTGCGAACGCCGCGAACAACGCGGTGGTGCCGTACCCGATTGCGGCCGTGACGCCAATCGTGCCCCACGCCGGACCCCAGCCGTCCGGTTCGCCTGCCACAGACCAGTGGATCACGACGCGCGCGGGGAGGACGGGCAGGGCGGCGATCTCGGCGGCAATCACCGCCGTGACGGCCGCGAACGGCAGCCAGACGATGATCAGGCGGATCAGCCGGTCCTGCATCTTCGCGCGGTGCTCAGCCGAGAGGCTTGAGATCGACCTCAGCCTGCCCCGACGCGACGGTCGCGAACGACGTGTACCCGTCGGCCTCCGCGCGCTCGAGCACGCCCTTGAGGTTCCTCGGTCGACGCTCGAGTCTCACGCGGGCGCCGTCTGAGACGAGGCGCGCCTTGTGAGCGAGCAGCTCCGCATTCGGCACGTCCTTGTCGTGCACGAGCACGACCGAACGAGACCCCTCGCCCTCGGCGATCTCGACGAGGTCGACGATGCGTTCGAAGCCGATCGAGAATCCGACGGCCGGTACATCCTGCCCGAGAAAGCGGCCGATCATGCCGTCGTATCGCCCGCCGCCGCCGAGCGAGTACGCCACATCGGGGTGTGCGATCTCGAAGATCGTGCCGGTGTAGTAGCCCATTCCGCGCACGAGGAACGGGTCGAACACGAGCCGCGCATCCCCGCGCGCGGCCGAGACGGCCTCGCCGATGCCGACGAGGTGATCGACGATCTCGCCCGGAACCCCCTCGGGAAGCAGGGCGCGGATCTGCTCCGCTCCGAAGGATCCGACGGGCGCGCCGAGCCCCGCGAGGAACGCCTCGAGCGCGTCGACCGCTTCCTCGGCTGCGCCGCGCTCGCGCAGCTCGGCCGCGACGCCCGCAGGACCGATCTTGTCGAGTTTGTCGACAGTGATGAGTGCGCCCGGACGCTCGGGCTCGGGGAACCCGAAGACGTCGAGCATCGCGTCGAGCGCGCGCCGATCGTTGATGCGCACGTGCGCGCCGGCGAGTCCCAGCGCGTCGAGCACGTCGAGCGTCGCCGTGATCAGCTCGATCTCGGCGCGGCTGGTCGCATCGTTCATGATGTCGATGTCGCACTGCATGAACTGGCGGTACCGGCCCTTCTGCGGACGCTCCGCCCGCCACACGGGCGCGATCTGCAGGGCGCGAAAGACCGTCGGCAGCTCGGCGCGGTGCGAGGCGTAGAAGCGCGACAGCGGCACCGTGAGGTCGTAGCGCAGCCCGAGGTCGGCGAGCTCCGCGGCGTCGGTCGTCGCGGCGAGCGCATCGGCCGAGATCCCGCGCTTCATGATGTTGAACGCCAGCTTCTCGTTGTCGCCGCCCATGCCTGCATGCAGCCGCCCGTATTCCTCCATCACGGGAGTCTCGATCTCGTCGAAGCCGTGCGCGCGGTAGCGCTCGCGGATGACGGAGAGCACACGCTCGCGGCGGGCCTTGTCTGCGGGAAGGAAGTCGCGCATTCCGCGCGGCGGGTTCACGGTTGCCATAGGGGATCCATTATCCCCTACGGCGCAGCGGGGTCCGTCAGCCCTGCTCCGCCGTGCGGACCTCACCGGCGAACTCGCGCACGCGCCCGCGCAGTGCCCGCTCCGCGTCCCATCCGCGCGCGCGGGCGAGCGCGACGAGCCCGAGCATCGTGTCGCCGAGCTCCTCCTCCGTCTCGGGCAACAGGGCTTCTTCGCCTGCGCGTTCGAGCGCCTCTACGGCCTGGATCTCCTCGACGAGCTCGAGCCCGACGCCGACCTTCTCGCCCTTGCCGAGCACCTTCTGCGCGAGCGCCAACGCCGGCATCGAGGCGGGCACGCCGTCGAGCACGGAGGTGCGCGAGCGCTTCTCGGCGGCTTTCGCCGCGTTCCAGAGCTCGAGCACGCGCTCAGGGGTGGCGGCTTCCTCCCCCGCGAACACGTGCGGGTGCCGGCGGATCATCTTGTCGGCGAGCCCCGCAGCGACGTCGTCGATCGTGAAATCCTCCGACACTGCCGAGTGGAACAGCACCTGCCAGAGAAGGTCGCCGAGCTCCTCGCGGAGGTCGTCCGCGGATCCGGATTCGACCGCGTCGACCACCTCCGCGGCCTCCTCGGTCAGGTACGGAACGAGCTTCTGGTGCGTCATCTCCCGAGACCACACACAGCTCTGATGCACCTGCTCCATCACATCGGCAGCCCGCCGCAGCTCATCCCGTGACGCCATCACCCCTCCACTATTCCTCATTTCTGGCACATTTCATGCGGCAATTCGTGGGAGAAAAGTGCCAGAAATGAGGAAATAGGGGGTCAGGCGTCTGCCGCGAGGCGGCGGTGGTGGCGCGCGCGGAGCGGCACGACGATCGCCGAGAGGATCAGCGATGCGAGGGATCCGATGAGCACGCCGAGCACCGCCTCGTCTGCGATCGTCGCGTCGGCATAGGCGAGCCGGGACAGCAGCAGTGAGACCGTGAAGCCGATGCCGCCGAGCGCGGCCGCGGGGATGATGTCGGCGATCGGCAGCCGGTCGCCGCGGCCGACGAACTGCGACAGCCAGCCGAACAGGGTGATCCCGATGAGCTTGCCGACCGGCAGCGCGACGACGATCGCCCACAGCGCGGGCGAGAGCTCGTCGAGCGAGACCTGCGGAATCGCGACGAGCGCCGAGAAGAAGGCGAAGATCGGCAGGATGAGTGCGTTGATCCACGGCTCGAGCGCGCGCCTGGCGCTCATTCCGACGTCCTGACGGATCACGAGCCCGAGCCCGACCCCGGCGATGGTGGCGTGGATGCCGGAGTGGAACACGAACACCCATGCGGCGATCGCGAGCACGACCAGCAGCGGCAGGCGGATCGCGACAGGCATTCCCAACCGGCTGACGATCGCGAAGGCGACCACGCACGCGATTCCCGCGAGCATCATCCCGAAGTCGAGATCGGTGGCGAACAGCACCGCGATGAAGACGATGCCGACGATGTCGTCGATGATCGCGAGCGCGAGAAGGAAGACGCGCACGCCCTTCGGCAGGCCCTTGCCGAACATCGCCAGCACGCCGAGTGCGAACGCGATATCGGTAGCGGTCGGGATCGGCCACCCGGACGCGGCCTCACCGCGCCCCGCGATCATCAGGAAGACGATGATAGGCACGATCACGCCGCCGGCGGCCGCGATCGCCGGGCGGATCGCCTTCGCGATGCTGTTGAGCTGCCCGCGGGTCAGCTCGAACTGCAGCTCGACCGCGACGCCGAAGAAGAACACGGCGAGCAGCAGATCGGCGACCCAGTGCGAGATCGACAGCTCGAGTCCTGGAACGCCGATCTCGGTGTGGCTCCAATCGATCACGGCGCCGCCGAACGGCAGGTTCGCGATGATCAGGCCGAGCGCCGCGGCGCCCAGCAGGAGGAAGGCCGGAAAGCGCTCAGAGCGAAGAAGCTTCATAGTTCCCTTTCGGGTCGACGTTTCACACGGATCGAACGAACCGCGCCGCCGACCAGACTTCCCGGCACACCGCGCACCATCCTACTCAGGCAGCGGGAACAGTGCGTCGAGCAGCTGCCGCACCCACGCGATGAGATCGGATCCTGTGACCTGCTCGCCGCCCGCCGTCGGCAGCGGAAGGACCAGCGCGTCACCGTTCGCGAGCAGCTTTGCTCCGGGATACAGGCGCTTCAGGCGCACCTGCATCGAATCGGGCAGGTGCGCCGGCGCGATCCGCAGGTTCTTGCCCATGGCGACGACGTCGGACAGCTGCGAGAGCGCGGCGCGGCGGCGCAGGCGCGCGACCTCGACGAGACCTGAGACCTCCGCGGGCGGTTCGCCGTAGCGGTCGGTCAGCTCGTCGATGACGAGATCGATCGCATCGGGAGCGGCCGCGGCCGTCGCGGCGGCCGACAGCTTCTGGTAGGCCTCGAGGCGCAGCCGTTCGCTGTCGATGTAGTCGTCGGGGATCCGCGCCTCGATCGGCAGCTCCAGCCGCAGTTCGACGGGGCCGTCGGCCGCCTCGCCGCGGAACTCGCTCACGGCCTCGCCGATCATGCGCAGGTACAGGTCGAAGCCGACGCCCTCGATGTGCCCAGCCTGCTCGGCGCCGAGCAGGTTTCCGGCGCCGCGGATCTCGAGGTCCTTCATCGCGACCTGGATGCCGCTGCCGAGGTCGTTGTGCACGGCGATCGTCTCGAGGCGGTCGGCGGCCGTCTCCGACAGCGGCTTGCCCTCGTCGTACACGAAGTACGCATACGCGCGCTCCCGCCCGCGGCCCACGCGCCCCCGCAGCTGGTGCAGCTGGGCGAGGCCGTACTTGTCGGCGCGGTCGATGACGATCGTGTTCGCGTTCTGGATGTCGATGCCGGTCTCGATGATGGTCGTGCACACGAGCACATCGAACTTGCGCTCCCAGAAATCGTCGACGACCTGCTCGAGCTGGTTCTCGCTCATCTTGCCGTGCGCGACCGCGATGCGCGCCTCGGGCACGAGCTCGGCGAGGTGCTTCGCCACCCGCTGGATGCTCGTCACGCGGTTGTGCACGTAGAACACCTGGCCCTCGCGCAGCATCTCGCGGCGGATCGCGGCGGCGACCTGCTTGTCGTTCGAGGGCCCCACGTACGACAGGATCGGGTGGCGCTCCTCGGGCGGCGTTGCGAGCGTCGACATCTCGCGGATGCCGGTGACCGCCATCTCGAGCGTGCGCGGAATGGGCGTGGCGCTCATCGCGAGGATGTCGACGTTGGTCTTGAGCTTCTTCAGCGCGTCCTTGTGCTCGACGCCGAAGCGCTGCTCCTCGTCGACGATCAGCAGGCCCAGGTCCTTGAAGACCACGCCCTGGGTGAGGATCCGGTGGGTTCCGATCACCATGTCGACGGTGCCGTCCGTGAGCCCCGCGAGAGTCTCCCGCGCCTGCTTGTCGGTCTGGAAGCGGCTGAGCGCCTTGACCGTGACCGGGAAGCCCGCGAACCGATCCGCAAACGTCTCGAAGTGCTGTTTGACGAGCAGCGTCGTCGGCACGAGCATCGCCACCTGCTTGCCGTCCTGGATTGCCTTGAACGCCGCGCGCACCGCGACCTCGGTCTTGCCGAAGCCGACGTCTCCCGACAGCAGGCGGTCCATGGGGATCTCGCGCTCCATGTCGCGCTTGATCTCGTCGATGGTCTGCAGCTGGTCCGGCGTCTCGGCGAACGGGAATGCTTCCTCCAGCTCTCGTTGCCAGGGCGTGTCGGGGCCGAACGCGTGCCCCTTCGACGCCATGCGCGCCGAGTAGAGCTTCACGAGTTCGACGGCGATGTCCCGCACGGCCTTGCGGGCCTTCTTCTTGGCCTGCGACCAGTCGGATCCGCCCATCTTCGACAGCTGGGGATTCTCGCCGCCAATGTACTTGGACAGCAGATCGAGCTGGTCGGTCGGCACGAGCAGCTTGTCGCCGGGATAGCCGCGCTTCGACGGCGCGTACTCCAGCACGACGTAGTCGCGCACCGTCTTCGTGGGGTTGCGCCCGCCCGATGACACCTCGCGCTGCTGCATCTCGACGAAGCGGCCGATGCCGTGCGTGGCGTGCACGACCGGATCCCCCGCCTTCAGCTGCAGCGGATCGACGACGTTGCGGCGGCGCGACGCGAGGCGCTTCGGGCCCTGCTGACTGCCGCCCACGCCGCGGCCGTAGAACTCCGCCTCCGTGAGCACGGCGAGCTTCGCTTCAGACATCGCGAATCCGCGCTCGATCTCGACCTTCACGAGCGTGACCACGCCGGATTCGGGCGCCTGGTCGAGATCCTCGACGATGCGCGCGGCGACCCCTATCTCGCTCAGCACGTCGCGCGCACGATCGACGAGACCGGACCCGGCAGCGGCCAACACGACCGACCACCGATCGCGCACCAGCTGAGCGACGTGCGACGTCGCGCCCTCGACGTTGCCCTGGAACGAGGGAATCGCGTCGCCCGCGATGCGCACGGCGGCGTCAGCGGACACGGTCTCTCCGAGCTCCGTCTCGATCTCGGCGAGACCGCTGTCGAACGGGCTGAACGTCCACCAGACGCCGCCCGCGTCGCGCACCGATCCACGCAGTTCCTCGAGCGTGAAGAACCCGCCCGTCGACAGGTCGACGGGTGCCTCGCCGCCGGCCGTCGCCGTGCTCCACGCGGCCTCGAGGAACTCAGTGTTGGTCTCGCGCAGGCTGATCGCGCGCGAGACCGCCCGCTCCGGATCCACGAGGCCGACGCTCGCGCCGCGCGGCAGGTAGTCGACGATCGAGATGAGCGGGCCGGCGACGAGGCTCGACAGCGATTCCATGCCCTCGGCCGGGATGCCCTCGGCCATCTTCTCGAGGATCTGAGCGATGCCCGGATACTCGCCCTGGAGTTCGCGGGCGCGCTGGCGCACGTCGGGTGTGAGCAGCAGTTCGCGACTCGGAATGAGATCGACGCTGCGGATCTCGCCGGGCACGCTGCGCTGGTCGGCCACCGAGAACTCACGGATCTGATCGACCTCGTCGCCGAAGAACTCCACCCGCAGGGGGTGAGCCGCGGTCGGCGGGAAGACGTCGAGAATGCCGCCGCGCACGGCGAAGTCGCCGCGCCGGGAGACCATGTCGACGCGGTGGTACGCCAGCTCGACCAGCCGCTCCGTGACCTCCTCGAGCCACAGGTCGCGTCCGCCGACGACGAGCGAGATCGGATCCGCCTCGCCGAGCCCGCGCACGATCGGCTGAATGGCCGCGCGGATCGACGCGGTCACGACCAGGGGCTTCTCGCCGTCCCATGCCGTGAGCGCGCGCAGCGTCTCGAGCCTGCGCCCGACGATCTCGGCGCTCGGGCTCAAACGCTCGTGCGGCAGCGTCTCCCACGCGGGGAGGTCGCGCACATCTGCGTGAGGCAGGAGCGCGCGCATCGATGACGCGAGGCTCTCGGCCCGCCTGCTGGTCGGGGCGACCACGAACAGCACCGCGGGATGTCCCGCGGCCCGCCTGCGCTCGAGCAGGGCGGCGAGACCCGGCGCGTCGAGCCCATCGACGAGCGAAACATCGGAGTCGACGGACGTGACTCCGAACGCCTCGCGGAACGAATCGGAGGTGTCGAGGGCGCGCAGGATCCCGGTAAGACTCACCCGACGATTCTACGGATACTGTGGTCGCGTGAGCGTCCCACCTCTCGTCAAGCCTCGCCGCGGCATCGGCATCGTCGCATTCATCGCCTCCGTCTCGGCGCTGCTCCTCGGCGCGGCGGGGATCTGGGCTGCGGGGTTCGCGCTCGGCCGACTCGTGCGCATCACCGACTACCCCGATCTGGTGCAGGAGACCGAGGCGCAGCTCTGGGACACCCTGAGTCGCGCCGTGGTCGCCGTCGTGATCCTCGTCGCCGCCTGGATCGTTCATGCCCTCGTCGCACTCTGGGGCCTCGTTCAGGGCATCGTCGCGACGGCCGCGAACCGGGGACGCGGGTGGGGCATCGCCGCGATCGTCATCGCGAGCATCGGATGGATGATCCTGCTGGCCTTCATGCCGGAGGCTCTGCTCGCCGGCCTCATCGGCAACGTACCGATCTTCGGCTGATACGGATCAGCGCGGCGCGTGCACCTTCTGCTGCGCTGCCGTGACGCCGTCCGCGACGACGAGTTCCGCAGCGTCCGCGGCATCCGCCACGAGGATCGGAAGCGTCCTGCGCTCCGCCTGAGAGAACTCGCTGAGCACCCAGTCCGCGGGATCTTGCCGCCCGGGCGGGCGCCCGATGCCGACGCGCACGCGCGCGAACTCGGGCGTGCCGAACGCTTTCGCGATATCGCGGATCCCGTTGTGCCCGCCGTGCCCGCCGCCCGTTTTCAGCTTCAGGGCGTCGAAGGGGATGTCGAGCTCGTCGTGCACGACGATGACGCGGTCGGGCGTCGTGGAGTAGAACTTCGCAAGGGCCGATGCCGGGCCGCCCGAGGTGTTCATGAACCCGTTGGACTTCGCCAGCACGAGCTTCGGGCCGCCCGGGCGCAGCCAGGTCTCGGCGACGCGCGCACCGGCCTTGTGCTGCTTCCAACTCTCGCCTCGGCGCGCCGCGATCTCATCGACGACCAGCTGTCCGACGTTGTGCCGCGTGCGCTCGTATCGGGGGCCGGGGTTGCCGAGCCCCATGATCAGCCAGGTATCGACCATCTCGAGGATCCTCTGAGAACGAAACGGGGAGCACGGCTCGCGCCGCACTCCCCGAACGATATCGAATGCTTACTCGGCGGCGGACTCCGCGGCGCCCTCGGCCGACTCTCCGGCCTCGCCCTCGTCGTCGGAGGCGGCGTTCGCGGTGACCGAGATCAGGTGCAGCTCGGGGTCGTCGAGCAGTTCGGCACCCTCAGGCAGCGTGACGTCCTTCGCGTAGATCTGCGCGCCGTCCTCGAGGCCCTCGATGTCGACGGCGATGTGCTCGGGGATCGTGAGCGCGTCGACGAGCACGCGGATCGTGTTCGCGCTCATCGTCATGTACGTGCCCGAGAAGGTCTCGCCCTCGGTCAGCAGCGGGACCTCGACCTCGATCTTCTCGCCGCGCTTGATCGTGACGAGGTCGATGTGCTCGATGATGCTGCGCACCGGGTCGCGCTGCACGTCCTTCACGAAGACGATCTCCTGCTCACCATCGATGTCGAGCCGGATGATCGCGTTGGCGTAACGCACGATGAGGCCCGTCTCGTGCGCGGGCAGCGCGACGTGCCTGACGTCGGACCCGTGGCCGTACACGACGGCGGGAATCTTGCCTGCGGCGCGCAGGCGACGGGCGAAGCCCTTGCCGAACTCGGTGCGGGTCTCTGCGGACAGCTTGTTCTCGTCGCTCATGGTCACTCCTGTGATGTGCGCGGCGAGGTGTCGGCCGCGAATACGGGTAAGTTCTCTCGACTCGAACGCAGCGCGTGAGGAGACCGTTTCCGGACCGCATCACCGCGTCGATAACGGCGGCCGCAGAACAGCCGCCCTCGCCGAGGTCGTGTCCTATCGTACCCGATCGCTCAGATAGAGTCGAAACCGTGCGTGCCTGCGCACTCCTCCCCTTCCCCTCCCCGATTCAGGAGCCGCCTCACCATGGACGCCTCGCACATCCTCGAACTCGTCATCGGCGCTCTCGTGGCCGTTTCCGTCGTCACCTTCATCGGCGGCGCGTTCTCGCTCGGGCGCCAGTCGTCGTACGACGACTGACTCGGTTCGCGCTTCGAGCGTCGGAGTAGGCTGGGAATGAATCGTGAATTCCTCTCTTAAGGAGACGTGCGTGAACGCTGCTGTCGCAAACATCGGGGTCGTGGGCCTCGCCGTTATGGGCTCGAACCTTGCCCGCAACCTCGCGAGCCGCGAGGGAAACACGGTCGCGGTGTACAACCGCAGCCGCGAGAAGACCGACGATCTGATCGCCCAGCACCCCGAGGCGGGATTCCTGCCCGCGTTCTCCTACGAGGAGTTCGCCGCCAGCCTCTCGAAGCCCCGCACCGCGATCATCATGGTCAAGGCAGGCCGCGGCACCGATGCGGTGATCGATGAGCTCGTGAAGGTCTTCGAGCCCGGCGACATCATCGTCGACGGCGGCAACGCCTACTTCCCCGACACGATCCGGCGCGAGAAGGCCGTGCGCTCCACCGGCATCAACTTCGTCGGCGCCGGCATCTCCGGCGGCGAAGAGGGCGCACTGAACGGCCCGTCCATCATGCCGGGCGGATCCGACGAGTCGTGGGTCACGCTCGGTCCGATCCTCCGCTCCATCGCGGCGGTCGCCGACGACGGCGAGCCATGCGTCACGCACATCGGTCACGACGGCGCCGGTCACTTCGTCAAGATGGTGCACAACGGCATCGAGTACGCGGACATGCAACTCATCGCCGAGGCTTACGATCTGATCCGGCGCGGCACGGGCAAGACGCCTGCAGAGATCGCCGACGTCTTCGAGGCGTGGAACAAGGGCGAGCTCGAGTCGTACCTGATCGAGATCACCGCCGAGGTGCTGCGCCAGGTCGATGCGGCGACGGGCAAGCCGCTCGTCGATGTGATCCTCGACCAGGCGGGCGCGAAGGGCACGGGCGCTTGGACCGTGCAGACCGCGCTGTCGCTCGGCGTTCCCGTCTCGGGCATCGCCGAGGCGACGTTCGCGCGTTCGCTGTCGTCGCACCCCGAGCAGCGCGAGGTCGCGCGCGCGCTCCCCGGCCCCGACGTCGATTTCCAGGTCGACGACGTCGATGCCTTCATCGAGGACGTGGCCCAGGCGCTGTTCGCCTCGAAGATCATCGCGTACTCGCAGGGCTTCGATGAGATCCGCGCGGGTGCCGACGAGTACGACTGGAAGATCGACCTCGGTGCCGTGTCGAAGATCTGGCGCGAGGGCTGCATCATCCGCGCGCAGTTCCTGAACCGCATCGCCGATGCCTATGCCGAGCAGCCCGAGCTGCCCGTGCTCGCGACGGCGCCGTACTTCGCCGATGCGCTCACGCGCGGCCAGGCCTCATGGCGCCGCGTCGTGATCGCGGCGACCAAGGCGGGCATCCCCTCGCCCGCGTTCAGTTCGTCGCTCGCCTACTACGACGGCCTGCGCGCCGACCGGCTGCCCGCCGCGCTCGTGCAGGGCCAGCGCGACTTCTTCGGTGCGCACACGTACAAGCGCATCGACAAGGACGGCACGTTCCACACCCTGTGGTCGGGCGACCGCAGCGAGATCGAGGCCGAAGACACGCACTGACGGCCAGCAGGTCGTACCGTCGAAGGGCCGGAGATCGTTCTCCGGCCCTTCGTTGCTGCCCTACGCGGCGGGCTTCGCCGGAAGCTCGACCGTGAACGTCGTCTCACCGGGCCGGCTCGCCACCGAGATCGTGCCGTGGTGGGCCTCGACGATCGCCTTCGCGATCGACAGTCCGAGGCCGGATCCGCCGGTCTTCCGCGCGCGAGACGCGTCGGCGCGCATGAACCGCGTGAACAGCTTCTCCTGCAGCGCCTGATCGATGCCCGGGCCCGTGTCGGTGACGGTCAGAACCGCGCGAGTCGCGGATCCTTCGCCCGTCGTGCGCAGGGCCACCGTCACGGCGGTTCCCTCGGGCGTGTGGGTGCGCGCATTGGCGAGCAGATTCGTGACGACCTGCGTGAGCCGCGAGCGATCGCCGGCGACGAGGACGGGATCCTCGCCCACGTCGGCTCCCCAGTCGTGCTCCATTCCCGCGATCGCCTGATCCGCGACCGCGTCGACGACGATCTCGTTCACGTCGACCATCTCGTAGACGAGTTCCTTGCCCTCATCGAGGCGCGCGAGCAGCAAGAGGTCTTCCACGAGGCCCGTCATGCGCTGCGATTGCGCCTCGATGCGCTGCAGCGACTGACGGCTCGTATCGCTCAGTGTCGCATCGCGCAGCGACAGCTCGCTGTACCCGCGGATCGATGCGAGAGGCGTGCGCAGCTCGTGGCTCGCGTCCGCGACGAAGCTGCGCATCGTCTCCTCGTTGCGCTGGCGCGCCGACAGAGAATCTTCGACGTGGTCGAGGAGCGTGTTGAGCGCCGATCCGACCTGCCCGACCTCAGTGCCCGGATCCGCGAGTTCCGACGGCACGCGCTCCGCGATCGAAACGTCGCCCTGGTCGAGCCGTTGGCGAGATACCCTCTGGGCCGTCTGCGCCACGCCGCGGAGCGGACGCAGGCCCGATCGGATGACGCCCGAGGTCGCGATGCCGAGCAGCAGCATTCCGCCGATGGTGGCGAACCCGATGGCCCACAGCATCTGGCGGAGGGTGGCACTCTCCCCCGCCGTCGACAGTCCGAAGACGCCGATCGTCTCTCCGGATCCGCGCGGCGCGATCTCGCCCACGCGGAAGCCGCCGAGGCCGGAGAGCGCGACGCTCGTGAGCGGCCCGGACGCGCTCGACTGCGCGGCGTCGATGATGCGATCGATCTGGCTGTCGCTGAGCGCATAGCGCTCGTAGTCGGTCCCCACGATCGCACCGGTCGTTCCGGTGAACGGGCTCACGATCACGAGCAGCGTGCCCGGCGCCGCCTGCGCCGACTGCAGCTGCTCCTTCGCCGTTCCGTCGAGCATGCCGATGCCGAACTCGTTCTTGAGGTTCGTGAGCGCCTCGTTCGCACGCGCATCCGCCTGGCCGTTCAGCACGTTGCTCAGCACCACGCCCGTCACGAGCGAGATGACGAGCATGATCGCAGCCACGATCGCGAAGATCGTGATCATCAGCCGGCTCTGCAGCGTCATACGGCGCTTGGGCGCGTGCCGCGCGGAGGCGGGCGCCGGCCGCCGGTCTGTCACTGAGGCGCCTTGATCATGTATCCGACGCCGCGAACGGTGTGGATCAGCGGGTCCCTGCCCGCATCGATCTTCTTGCGCAGGTACGAGATGTACAGCTCAACGACGCTCGATTTGCCGCCGAAGTCGTAGTTCCAGACGCGGTCGAGGATCTGCGACTTCGACACCACGCGGCGCGGGTTGCGCATGAGGAAGCGCAGCAGCTCGAACTCGGTGGCCGTGAGCTCGATCTCCGTGCCCGCGCGCAGCACCTCGTGGCTGTCCTCGTTGAGGCTCAGATCCCCGACGTGCAGGATCGGCTCGGGCTCGGCCGCGAGCGCGGTTCCGGCCCGACGCATGAGCGCGCGCAGCCGTGCGACGACTTCCTCGAGGCTGAACGGCTTGGTCACGTAGTCGTCGCCGCCTGCGGTAAGGCCCGCGACGCGGTCGGATACGGCGTCCTTCGCGGTGAGGAACAGCACCGGCACCATGTTCTGCTGCTGGCGCAGACGCTGCAGCACGCTCATCCCGTCGAGGTCGGGCATCATGATGTCGAGCACGAGCGCGTCGGGGCGGTATTCTTTGACGGCGTCGAGCGCCTCGAAGCCGCTGGCCGCCGTGCGCACATCCCACCCCTCCATGCGCAGGGCCATCGACAGCAGATCGGTGAGCATCTGCTCGTCGTCGACCACCAGCACGCGCACGGGCGTGCCGTCGGGGCGGGTGAGGGCGGAGGCAGGCGCGGGGTTCGTCATGTGCTCCATTGTGCGCCGTTTTCTATGGATCGGCTATGGAGACAGCTATGCCCCTGCTGTGAACGGTGGTGCGTCCCGCCGCGCGCGGCGAGAACGTCGAGCGCTACGGAGGAGAGTCGCAGCGGGAGGGAGGAGAACTGTGCTTCGCAGGCGCCGCGCCGCATTAACGTCCTCCGAAGCGCGGATCTCCTCCGCAGGAATGCGGATCCCCTGCCGTGGGTGCTGCACCCGCGGCTCACGCCAGACGGACACGGCCGATGCGTCAGCGACGTACGCGGTGAAGCCCCCGGGCGATCGCGCGCTGAATGAGGTCTTGCACCGACGGCCAGTCGTTCGTGATCTGCAGGTAACCGACCCGGATGACGTGGTAACCCATCAGACGCAGCCGCGCGTCATGTTCGTTGTCCTGATCACGCTGCGATCCCACGTGGTGTCCGCCATCGATCTGAATCACAAGACGTTCGCCGATCAGGATGTCCACGGCGTGACCCGCGATCATGACCTGCTGCAGGATCCGCTCGTTGAGCCAGCGCAGTCGGTGCACGACGATGGATTCGCCGCCGGCATCAGAGAACGGCGTCACGATCTCCGCGATCTCGCGGGCACGACCGCGCAGCGGCAACTGCCGGAGCGCCTCGAGATCGACGGCCTTCTTGCGCAGCGCCGATTCCCATGTTGCCTTCGCCTGCTCCGGCGGCACGCAGGTCGCGAGGATCGGCAGGAGGTTCTCGATCGGATCCTCGAGCACGCCAGGCATGCGCGGTACAAGCGGCTGCGCCCAATGCACCGCTGCCCGTTTCGCCTCCACGTCGACGTGCCCGGCATGCGATCGCGCCGCGAGGTGCGGCGTACGCGCATCCTGCACCCACAGTCCGAGCCTGGCTGCTTGCGTCACGCATGTCAGCACGACGCCCGCGCGCGCGGCTGAAACGAGCATCGGATCCGCATTCGGAAGAGCCACCCAGCCGCGGCGCGGCCGGGTGATCATCCCCGTATCGAGAGCGCGCGCAACGCGATGCCGCGAAATACCTTGACCGACGAGGTCAGCGGTGCGGCACACGCCGCCGCGCTGGCGAAGCTGTTCGAAAAGTCCCATGCGGAGATCCTTCCGCGATCCGATAGACCGCGCGGAGCGAGATCTGCATGATTCCGGCGCCGCTGTGGACAGGTCCGAAAACTCGGGAGTTGTGAGCGCGCTGCCGGCCCATCAATACGGTGATGCTTGGGAAGAAGGCGGCATCTCTCGGGAGGACGTATGCGCTCGGGGCGCCGCCGGCGGCGTACGTCCGGAGCCCAGGCCTCCTCCCATACGCCGCGTGATTCCTCCCGCGTGCCCGCGTACGCACGGTAGCGCGCATCGATCGGGAGGAGATCTCACGATGCACGGGAGGGAAAGTGCATTCGGGAGGACGGATCCGGTGCAGCGCACCTCCCTCGTGCAAATGCCCTCCCGCGTGCCGGGCGTGCGCACCGCAACTCAATCGACGCGCGACGCTCGGGAGGAGATTCCACAGAATGGCGGAGGAGAAATGCGGCCCGGAGGAGAAGATCGGCGAGTAGATCCTCTCGAGTGCAGAAATCCGGATCGACGCCGCTAGGCTCCTCCCGTACGCCGCAGCAGGCTGCAAGCAACACGCGACGGTCAGGAGGAAAATCTCCGACATGCGGGAGGAGCCGCGTATTCGGGAGGACGGAATCGGCCGAACGCACCTCCCTAGCGCAGATGTCCTCCCGCACGCGAGGGTTTTCCTTCCGGGCATCGGTAGAGCTCCGGAGCTCGAGGGCTAGTTGTGATGTCCAGGCAGGTTGTTGAGTCTGCTGGTGGGCGTGCCGTTGATGGCGGAGTGGCGCCTGTGATGATTGTAGAAGTGCAGCCAGCCGGGTAGCGCGGCTCGGCGTTCGGACTCGGATCCGTAGAAGCGGGCGTAGACCCAGCCGTCGGCGAGTGTGCGGTGGAAGCGTTCGATCTTCCCGTTCGTCTGCGGTCGGTAGGGGCGGGTTCTTTTGTGGCGGATGCCCAGTGCTGCGCAGGCGTCTCGCCAGGCATACGACCTGTAGGCGGAGCCGTTGTCGGACAGCACGCGTTCGACGGTGACACCGCGGTCGGCAAACCAGGCGACAGCTCGTTGGAGGACGCCGATGGCGGTGGCTGCTTTCTCGTCCGAGCAGATCTCCGCGTAGGCGACGCGGGAGTGGTCGTCGATGACGGTGTGCACGAATGCGGTGCCGATTCGAGGCCGGTATTCATGGCCGCGTTCACCTGTTCGGCGTGCCTGCGCACGGGCGTTGGCTTTGCTCTGCTGCCGGCTGAGGAACTTGTGCCCGCCGCCCTCCGGGATGTTGCCGAACTTGGTCACATCGACGTGGATCATCGACCCGGGAAAGTCGTGCTCGTAGCGGCGGATCGGTTCCCCAGTGACCCGGTCGATACGCGCGAGCCTGTTGATCCGGCAGCGCACGAGAACCGCGTGGACCGTCGATGCCGCCATCCCGAGTTCGCCGGCGATCTGCACTGGCCCCAGCCGCCGACGCCACCTGGACTTCACAATCCGCCTCACCATCGCTGGCGGCGTCTTGGTCGGCATCGAGTGCGGACGGCTGGACCTGTCCGCCATCCCCGCAGACCCTTCAGCCCGGAACCGAGCCGCCCATTTGCGAGCGGTCGGTTGCGAGGTCATGAACATCTTCGCTGCGACAGCGACCGGCCACTCGTCTTCAACAATGAGCCTGGCCAGCCGCAGGCGAGCGCGAGGGGTCAGAGCAGCGTTAGCGTGGGACACGAAGGCCTCCTGTGTTGCGTGAGCGGTTCCTAGACAGCTCCACTCTCGCAACAGGAGGCCTTCACCCGTCAGCAGATCAAACGCGATTCACGCAACAACGTCCCTGGACATCACAGCTAGGCGGCTCCGTCGAACATGCTCGTGACCGAGCCGTCCTCGAAGACCTCCTGGATCGCGCGGGCGAGCAGAGGCGCTGCCGACAGCACGGTGAGCCCGTCGAAGCGGCGGTGCTCGGGAACAGGCACGGTGTCAGTGACGACAACGCGATCGACAGCCGGATCCTGCAGCCGCTCGGCGGCCGGGTCGCTGAAGATCGCGTGGGTCGCACCCACGATCACCTTGCGCGCGCCGTTGGCCTTGAGCGCCTGCGCGGCCTTGACGATCGTGCCGGCCGTGTCGATCATGTCGTCGACGAGCAGGCAGGTGCGCCCTTCCACGGATCCGACGATTTCGTGCACCGAGACCTGGTTGGCGACCTTCGGGTCGCGCCGCTTGTGGATGATCGCGAGCGGCGCGCCGAGCGAGTCGCTCCACGTGTCGGCCACACGCACGCGGCCCATGTCGGGCGAGACGACGGTGAGCGTGTCGCGCTCCTCGGCGGTCAGCGTCTCGAGGAAGTGCGTCTCGAGAACGGGCTTCGCGAAGAGGTGGTCGACCGGACCGTTGAAGAAGCCCTGGATCTGCGAAGCGTGCAGGTCGACGCTCATGATGCGATCGGCTCCCGCGGTCGCGATGAGGTCGGTGACCAGGCGCGCCGAGATCGGCTCGCGCCCCCGCCCCTTCTTGTCCTGCCGCGAATACGGGTAGTACGGCACGACGACGGTGACGCGCTTCGCCGAGGCGCGCTTGAGCGCATCGAGCATGATGAGCATCTCCATGAGATCCTCATTGATGTTGTCGCCGAACGACTGCACCAGGAACACATCGGTGCCGCGCATCGAGACAGAGAATCTCGTGTAGATCTCGCCCGAGGCGAACGTGCGGTGCTCCGTGGGCGCGAGCTGGATGCCGAGGTGCCGGGCGACATCCGCCGCGAGCTCGGGGTGCGACCTTCCGGTCACGACCACCATGCGCTTTCGGGTCTTCTGCTCCTTGCCCGGAGCGATGCCCCGGGCCAGGTCGAGGTCGACTGTCTTGTTCTTACTCGCCATCGGCTTGTCTCTCCGAACCCTGCGCTTCAGCGGCCGCATCGGCCGCCTTCGTTCCAGCTCTGTGCTTCTCGACCCACCCCGGAAGGTTTCGCTGGGGTGCCACGCTCATCGCGAGGGCACCGGCCGGAACGTCCTTTCGGATCACCGCGCCCGCTCCCGTCTTCGCGCCAGCCCCCAGTGTAACGGGGGCGATCATGACCGTATGCGAGCCGGTGTGCACGTGATCCTCGACGACGGTGCGGTGCTTGGCGACGTCGTCGTAGTTGGCCGTGATGGCGCCGGCGCCGAGATTCACGCCCTCGCCGATCTCGGCGTCGCCGACGTACGACAGGTGCGGCACCTTGCTGCCCGCGCCCACCGAGGAGTTCTTGATCTCGACGAACGTGCCCGCCTTCGCGCCGTCGGCGAGTTCGGCCCCCGCGCGCAGGTACGCCCATGGTCCGACGCTCGCGTTGGCGCCGATGACGGCGAGTGTGGCGTCGCTGCGGCGCACGACCGCGTTCTCGCCGACCTCGGTGTCGACGAGCGACGTGTCGGGACCGATCGTGGCGCCCGCGGCGACGGACGTCGCGCCGAGGATATGGGTGTTCGGCAGCACGGTCACGTCCTGCGCGAGCGTCGCCGTATCGTCGATCCACGTCGTCGCCGGATCCTGGATCGATGCGCCGCCCAGCTGCCAGCGGCGCACGACGCGCTGGTTGAGGATCCGCGCCGCCTCGGCGAGCTGCACGCGGTCGTTCACGCCGAGCGCGGCCGCCGCATCGGGCGCCGTGACGCCCGCGATCGTGCCGCCGTCGCGGCGCAGGATTCCGACGACGTCGGTGAGGTACATCTCACCCTGCGCGTTGTCGGTGCCGACCTGTTCGAGCGCGCTGCGCAGCGCGGGCGCCCTGAACACGTAGACGCCCGGATTGATCTCGGTGACAGCGGCCTCTTCGGCCGTCGCGTCCTTCTGCTCGACGATGCGCTCGACCGTGCCGTCGCCGCCGCGGATGATGCGCCCGTATCCGCGCGGATCCTCCAGATGGGCTCCGAGGAGCGTCGCGTGAGCCGCGCGCGAACGGTGCTCGTCGAGCATCGCCTGGAAGGTGTCGACCTCGATCAGCGGCACATCGCCCGAGAGCACGAGCACGTCGCCGTCGAAGTCGCTCGGGAGGGCGAGCAGACCGACCTGCGCGGCGCGGCCCGTGCCCGGGATTTCGTCCTGATCGACCGCGAGCGCCCCCGGATAGTCCTCGAGCGATGCCGCCACCTGCTCTCGCTCGTGCCGCACGACGACGCGCACGAGGTCGGCGCCGATCGATTCTGCTGTGCGCAGCACGTGGCCGAGCAGCGTGCGACCGCCGAGCCTGTGCAGCACCTTGGGCGTCGCGGACTTCATGCGGGTGCCCTGGCCGGCAGCCAGGATCACGATGGCAAGGTTGTGCTCACTCACGCTCCGCCACCAGGATTCGAACCTGGACTTAACAGCTCCAAAGGCTGTCGTGCTGCCGTTACACCATGGCGGACCACGACCTGTCGGTCGCAATTCCATCTTGTCACGCCGATTCCGGTGACGCCGACAGATTCCCGAGCATTTCGGCGAGGTAGTCGTCCTCGGCACCGTTGCCGCCTAGAGCGAGCGCCGCTCGATAAGCGGCGGCCGCGCTGTCCGCGCGTCCGAGCTCCTCGAGCGTGACGGCTCGCGCGACATGGAACGGGCGATAGCGCGACAGCACGCGGTCGTTCGAAAGCGCGTCGAGCAGGCGGATCCCTTCCTCCGGCCCGAGCGCGCGCCCGCGCGCGACGGCCTCGCCCAGCCGCAGGACCGGTCCGTCGTCGTAGGCGGCCAGCATGCGGTACAGCACCGCGATCTGCCGCCAATCGGTGTCGTCGTAGTCGCCGGCTTCGGCGTGCACGGCGGCGATCGCGGCCTGGATCGCGTACGCCCCCGCGCCGGGGCTCCGCGCCGCGCGCTCGGCGAGCGCCGTCCCCTCATCGATCATGTCCTGTCGCCAGAGCGAGCGGTCCTGATCGGCGAGCGCCACGGGACGACCCGCCGCGTCCGACCGTGCCGGCCGACGCGCCTCGGTCAGCAGCAGCAGAGCGAGCAGCCCGATCGTCTCCGCGGATCCGGGCATCAGCTCGCGCAGCACCCGCGCGAGCCGGATCGCCTCGCGCGTGAGATCGTCACGGATGTGCGCGTCGCCCGTGGTGCGCGCGTAGCCCTCGGTGAAGATCAAGTAGACGACGCGACGAACGATCGGGAGCCGCTCGGCGAGCTCCTCCCGCCTCGGCGGCGCGAACCGGATCCCGAGCACACTGATGCGCTTCTTCGCGCGCGAGATGCGCTGCTGCATCGTCGGCACGGGCACGAGCAGCGCGTGCGCCACGTCGACCGTCGAAAGACCACCGAGGAACCGCAGAGTCAGCGCGATGCGGTCTTCGACCGAGAGCAGCGGGTGCGCGCACGCCGAGAACAGTCCGAGCCGGTCATCAGCGATCACGTCGTCCTCGGCGTCGGCGACGAGCTGCGCCGGATCGTTCGCGGCGCTCCTCCCCTCGATGTCCGCGCCCAGCTGCGCCGCTTTTCTCGCGCGCACCGCATCGCGCCGCAGAACGTCGATCGCGCCCCTCGTCGCGGCCGTGGTGAGCCACGCCGCCGGCGAGTCGGGAACCCCGGCTCCCGGCCAGCGATCGAGCGCGCGGATCACCGCCTCCTGCAGCATGTCCTCAGCGAGCTCGAGGTCGCCAAACCGCCGGGCGAGGGCGGCGACGATGCGCGCCTGCGCATCGCGGTCGACGCCCGCGATCGCGGCGCGTGCCCGCTCCTCGCCCGACGGAATCGCCATCGCCGATCAGTAGGGCGCGACGGGTCGGATCTCGACGTGACCGCCGGGCAGAGAACCCGGGCTCTTCTTCGCCCACGCGATCGCCTCGTCGATGCCCTCGACGTCGATGATGTAGGTTCCGCCGACGAACTCCCGGACCTCGGCGAACGGCCCCGGCGTCGCGATCCGATCGCTCGTCGCCGTGCTCTCGACCTTGACTGCCTGCTCCGGATCCTCGAGCGCGAACGACGTCACGACGACGCCTGCGTCCGTGATCTCTCTATCGAAGGCGAAGAACTCCTCAGGGTCGGGCCCGCCGTCTTCGCCGCACAGCGGATCGTCGATGCGTCCCATCAGCAGCAGTGCGTATTTCATCGGTCTTGCTCCCATCGGTGGTATTGAACGCCGAGCCGATCAGCCCGACATAAGGATGACGCACGAGGGCTGCGGATATCGACACCTCCGCGAGAAGATCTTGCGAAGCGAGATAATCGGAGGATGGTCGCTGAACAGGACGAGGTCGATCGCATCGTGGGCGCGTGGGGCTCAGAGCGCCCCGACCTCGATTTCTCTCCCATGGCGGTGCTGTCGCGCGTCGACCGGCTCTCGCACCACCTCGAGCGCGCACGGCGCGAGGCCTTCCGGCGCACGGACATCGAGCCGTGGGAGTGGGACGTGCTTTCTGCGCTGCGGCGCGCCGGCGAGCCGTACCGGCTCAGCCCCAAGCAGCTGCTGCAGCAGACGCTCGTCTCGAGCGGCACGATGACGAACCGCATCGACCGACTCAAGCAGCGCGGGCTCGTCGAGCGCGAGACGGATCCGTCGGATCGCCGCGGTGCTCTGGTCACGCTGACGCCCGCCGGCCGCACCCGGGTCGACGCTGCGATCACGCGCCTCATCGACGCCGAGTCGGAGCTGCTCCGCGGCATGACGGCGCCGGACCAGAAGAGGCTGAGCACCCTCCTGCGCCACCTGCTCGTTTCGCTCGACTGACATCTCAGCCGCGTAGGCTGGAGCGGATATGGCACATCTTCTCGGGGCCGAGGCCCTGCACCTCGAACACCCGACTCGCATCGTCTTCGACTCGGTCACGCTCGGAATCGACGAGGGCGATCGCATCGGCATCGTCGGCAAGAACGGCGACGGAAAATCGAGCCTGCTCGGCATGCTCTCGGGTCTGGTCGAGCCGCAGTCCGGCCGCGTCACCCGGCGCGGCGGCGTGCGCTTCGGCGTGCTCACACAGGGCGACGATCTCGATCCGGATGCGAGTGTCGAGCACACCATCGTCGGCGGTCTCGACGAGCACGAGTGGGCGGGCGACGCGAAGATCCGCGACATCATCGCCGGCCTCGTCGCCGATGTGCCATGGGCCGCGCCGATCCACGATCTCTCGGGCGGTCAGCGCCGCCGCGTCGCGCTCGCGCAGCTGCTCATCGGAGACTGGGACCTGATCGCGCTCGACGAGCCGACGAACCACCTCGACGTCGAGGGCATCTCCTGGCTCGCTGAGCACCTCAAGAACCGCTGGTCGAAGAGCGCGGGCGGACTCATCGTCATCACCCACGACAGGTGGTTCCTCGACGAGATCTGCACGAAGACGTGGGAGGTGCACGACCAGATCGTCGAGCCCTTCGAGGGCGGATACGCCGCGTACGTGCTGCAGCGCGTCGAGCGCGACCGCATGGCGGCGGCGACCGAGACCAAGCGCCAGAACATGATGCGCAAGGAGCTCGCGTGGCTGCGCCGCGGCGCACCCGCGCGCACGTCGAAGCCGAAGTTCCGCATCGACGCGGCGAACGAGCTCATCGCCGACGTGCCTCCCGTGCGCGACCCGATCGTGCTCAAGCAGATGGCCGTCGCACGCCTCGGCAAGGACGTCATCGACGTGCTCGACGCGGGCGTCTCCTTCGGAGACCGAGAGATCCTGAAGAACGTCACCTGGCGCATCGGCCCGGGCGAGCGCACGGGCATCCTCGGCGCGAACGGAACCGGAAAGTCGACTCTCCTGAACCTCGTCGCCGGCGTGCTCGAACCGACGTCGGGCCGCGTCAAGCGCGGCAAGACCGTGAAGCTCGGCATGCTCGATCAGCAGTTCTCCCAGCTCGCCACGATCGGATCCGATCGCGTGCGCGAGGTGCTCGGCCGAGAGAAGACGACGTTCAACGTCGACGGCAAGGACCTCACGCCCGCACAGCTGCTCGAGCGGCTCGGCTTCGCGCGCGAGCACCTCTCCGCCCGTGTCGACGAGCTGTCCGGCGGCCAGAAGCGCCGCCTGCAGCTGCTCCTGCTTCTGCTCAGCGAGCCCAACGTGATCGTGCTCGACGAGCCGACGAACGACGTCGACTCCGACATGCTCGCCGCGATGGAGGACCTTCTCGATTCGTGGCCGGGCACGCTGATCGTCGTGAGCCACGACCGGTACCTGCTCGAGCGCATCACCGATCAGCAGTACGCGATCCTCGACCGCAAGCTGCGCCATGTGCCGGGCGGGGTCGATGAGTACCTGCGGCTGCGCGCCGAGCAGGACGCGCGGCCGACGAAGGCGCAGGCCGAGCCCGAGAAGCCGGGTCTCAGCGGATCCGAGAAGCGCGCCGCCGAGAAGGAGCTCTCCTCGATCGAGCGCCGACTGGAGAAGATCGCCGCCGAGACGCAGAAGATCCATGCGCAGATGGCCGCGCACGACCAGGGCGACTTCGACGGGCTGCAGAAGCTGAACGCCGAGCTCTCGGCACTCAGCGCCGAGAGCGACTCGCTCGAGGAGCGGTGGCTCGAGCTCGGCGAGCTCGTCGGCTGAGCTCACTCCGCACCCTCTGACACGGCTGGCCAATCGGGGAACGGATCGGAGAATCGACGCCACGCGTCGGGCCCGGCCGCGAGCTCGGCATCGGTCAGTGCGACGTCGTCGAGCGCTCGGATCAGCCCCTCCCGATCGAGATCGATTCCGATGATGCCGAGCTCCTGGCCGATTGCGAGCAGATCCTCGCCCTCCGACAGCGCGTCATCGCGCCCGAGCCGTTCGAACGAGATCATCCGCCCGATGTGACTCCACTCGGCGACGACGCGAGGTCGTGTCGCGAACCGGCAGAAGCCGGCCGAGCGGATCACGCACCCGAACTCGCCGGGTTCGATCCGTTCGTCGAGGAGCCGCTGAAGACGGCCGGGGTGCAGCGGCCGCACGTTCTCGTAGTGGATCGCTGAGACCCGCGGGTCCGTCATAAGCGGGTCGTGCACGTCGTTCAGCAGCGAGACCCAGCCCGGGCGCCCTTGAGCGACCGTGTAGGCCGCATCCGATCGCGGCGGCTCGACAATGCCCTGATCGAGCCGCAACCGCGCGCTGGGGCAGAGGTGGCTGACGAGCGACATCACGGTCGACAGTCGATCGGTCGGCAGCTCGTTCCAGTTCACGAGCACGATGACGGAGGCGAATTCGATCTGAGTGACGGCGAGCATCGCGTGCGCCGCGTGTCGACCTACCTGTCGCGAGAAGGCGGGGTGCGTCGCATAGCTGTCGCGCATCACATCATCGAGGAGATGCGCGGCATCGACGATGCAGACGACCCCCGTGAGCTGAGTCGGACCGTCGGGATCCGCGAGCGCGGCGATCACGTCGGTCATCAGCGCGAACGCAGGGGCCTCGACGACGACTCCCGCCGGATGAGCGTTCCACCTGGCGAGCGCTGCCGCCTCGGCGGCCGGATCCGGTGCGACCTCTAGCCGTTGCGCCGGAACCAGCATCCGCTGCGTGAGACCCGCGAGCCTCGCCGCGTAGCTCCCCCGCTCCGGTGCACAGCTTCCGACGACGGCGACCACATCGACCTGATCCACAAAGACCTCCTGTTCGTTCCGCTTCCCAGAATCCTCTACGCTAGATGATAATCACTATCAATAAGGAGTCCTTCCGATGAAAGTTCGTGCATCGCTCAAGTCGCTGAAGAAGCAGCCCGGCGCGCAGGTCGTGCGACGCCGCGGAAAGACGTACGTGATCAACAAACAGAACCCGCGCTTCAAGGGGCGCCAGGGGTGACGCGCGACGCGGTTCTCGACGCGCTCGTCATCGGCGCGGGCCCCGCCGGAATCGGAACCGGGATCGCGCTCGCGGCCGTCGACGGGCTGAGGTTCGGCATCATGGAGCGCGGCCGCATCGGCCAGACCTTCCTCGACTGGCCGCAGCAGCAGACCTTCCTCACGCCCTCATTCACGGGAAACGGGTTCGGCGCGACCGACCTCAACGCTGTGCACTACGAGACCTCCCCGGCGTTCGGCCTCGGCGTCGACTACCCGACGGGCGACCAGTACGCCTCGTACCTGCGCGGCGTCGTCGACCACTTCCGCCTGCCGATCCTCGATAACGCCGAAGTGACGAGCGTCGAGCGCGTCGACGACGGCTTTCGCATCGAGAGCGTGCGCGGCCCCGCCACGGCACGCGCTCTCGTGTGGGCCGGCGGGGAGTTCTCGGACCCGCTCCCGCTCCGCGCGGCGGGCGGTGGCCTCACCGACCCGGCGCGCGCCGCGGCGGCGTGGGAGCCGCGCGATGGTCGCGTGCTCGTGATCGGCGGCTACGAGTCGGGGATCGATATCGCCTGCCACCATGTTGACGCGGGCGCGAGCGTCACGGTCGTCGACGGATCGACGCCGTGGGATGCGGGCCGAGGATCCGACCCGTCGTTCCGCCTCGCGCCGCGCACGCGGATCCGCCTGAAGGCCGCCCTCGCGACGGGGCGTCTCGCTCTCATCGGCGCGCATGCGACGCGGATCAAGCGTGACGGGGACGACTGGCTCGCGAGCCTCGACGACGGTTCCCGCGTCCGCGCCGATTCCCGCCCGATCGCCGCGACCGGCTACGGGCCGGGCCTCGGCCCCGTCGATCACCTCTTCGAGCGGCGCGCCGACGGCTGGCCCGAGCTCGACGACGACGACCAGTCGACAATCGCGCCGGGCCTGTTCCTCACCGGTCCCGCTGTGCGGCACGGCGGGCTGAAGTTCTGCTTCGTCTACAAGTTCCGCCAGCGGTTCGCTCATGTAGCGCGCATCATCGGCGAGCGCGCCGGACTCGACACGGGGGCGCTCGAGGCATGGCGCGCCGCGGGCATGATGACCGACGACCTTGCGTGCTGCGGCGTGGAGTGCGCGTGCTGACGACAATGCTGTTCCTCGCGGCGATCGCGGCCGGGAGCGTCATCGGCGTGTTCGGCCCGGGCTGCGCGGTCGCGGGTCTCGCGGATCCGCTGATCCTGCTGCTCGTCGGCGCGGTGTTCTTCACGATGCGGATCGAGAGTCCGAGCGCGCTGCGGCGCGCGCCGCGCACCGCGCTCATTGCGATCGCACTGAACTTCGTCGCAATCCCCCTCATCGCCGCACCGCTCACGCTGCTGCTGCCGAGCGAGGCCCTGAGAGTCGGCGTGCTGATCTACTGCCTCGCGCCGTGCACCGACTGGTTCCTGGGATTCACCCGGCTCGCGGGCGGCGACGTCGCCGCGGCCGGCGCGCTCGTCCCTCTGCAGATGATCCTCCAGCTCGCCCTGCTCCCCGTCTGGCTCGGTCTGTTCGCCGGAGAGAGCGTCGGGTGGATGCCGCAGACGGCCGCGACCGCCCTCTTGGTTTGGTTCGCGCTTCCGGCGGGCATCGGACTCGCCGCGCGCCTGCTCGTGCCGCGTTCGTGGCGGGTTCGTGCGATCGGCGTCGTCGATGCGGGCGTCCCCGTGCTCATCGCCCTCGTGATCGTCGCGATCTTCGCGGGGAACGTGACGACGATCCTCGCCGATCCTGCATCGTTCGCCTGGGCGCTGGTCGTCGTCTTCGCCTTCTTGGTGGCGACGTTCGCGCTCGGCGACGCCACGGCCCGCGCACTGCGGCTGGACCACGCCGCGCACGCGCTCGTGACGGTGACGACTTCGGCCAGGAACGCGCCGCTCATGCTCGCCGTCACGACCGTCGCCCTGCCGGATCAGCCCGTCGTGCAGGCCGCGATCGTGCTCGGCATGCTGATCGAATTCCCGCACCTGACCGCCATCACGCACATCCTGCGGCGCCGCATCGAGCGACGGCCCGGCACTCACCGCCGGATGGCGGCTCAGTCGCTCAGCCGCCGGTAGCGCTGAAGGCGCCGGAGGCCCGCCGCATCTCCGCTCGCCGCGGGTGCCGCGACCGCCTCCAAGCGCGCACGGGCAGCGGCCTCGTCGAGGTGCATGCCGATGGCGACGAGCTCTCCTGCACCGGAAGGATTCCGGTGCAGGGCGACATGGATCGACCGCCCCACGAGGTTCACGACGAACCCGCGCGCGCCGCGGACGGCGACGCGGCCCTTGATCCGATAGGCGCCCTGCGGCGGATCCTCGAGCAGATCGACGAGCGCGCCCGGGGAGACCTCGCCGGCGAGCGGAACGGAGACCGCTCGCGCGTGCGCGTGATGACGATCCGGTTCCTTCTCGCGGAGCAGGCCCGCGATCGGCAGTTCGTCGACCGGCTCCTCGCGCGAGGCGATGTCGAACACGAGCGACGGGTCGATGCGCCCCTCCCGCGCCGTGACGAACTGCGCTATGGAATTGCGCTCGCGCACGCGGTCGCGGATCCGCTGCGCCATGGTCTCCCCGTCATCCGCGCCCAGCAGATCGGTCTTGCCGATCACGACGAGCGTCGCTGCGGCGTAGCGCGCAGGCGGCTCCGGATAGGTGTCGACGGTGCGGAAGTGCTCGGTCGCGTCGATCACCTCGACGACGCCGCCCGGGCGGATCCGCTCGGCCCCGCTGAACCGGATGAGGCGCGCGAGCGCGACCGGATCGGCCGCGCCGCTCGCCTCGACGACGATCGCGTCGAGGCGCAGGCGCGGATCCGACAGCTTCTCGAGCGCGTCGTCGAGGCCGCCCGCGTCGGACAGGCAACACAGGCACCCGCCGGAGATCGACACGGCCTCGTCGACCTGGCCGACGACGAGCGCAGCATCGACGTTGATCGACCCGAAGTCGTTGACGACGACGCCGAGGCGCGCTCCGGGCGCGCGCAGAAGGCGGTTCAGCAGCGTCGTCTTCCCCGCCCCCAGGTATCCGGTCACCGCAACGACCGGAACGCGCGGTCCCGCCATTCACACCTCCTATTGATAACCTTTCTCACATCGTACGCGACCGGCGCCGGCCGGCCGCACGCGATGCAGAATGGTCGCATGGGACTCTTCCAGCAGCAGCGCGTCACGCACAACGACTCGATGGCGCTCCCCGGCGAGCCGCTCGACCACGATGACCCGGCGCGGTCGCTCCCCGAACCGGCCGAGGTCGACCTGTTCGGCATCGGATCCTCTGCGTCTCACGTCGAGATCACGATCGAGGTTCCGCCCGTGGAGGTCGCCGACGGCGACGGCGACTGACGCGCGCCCCTCACCGGCCTGCGACGAATCGGATGCGCGTTCCGGGCCGGAGCTGCGCAGCGCGCGGCAGGTCGGAATCGGCCACGACCGCGATCACGGGATACCCGCCCGTCACGGGGTGATCGGGGCCGAACATCACGGGTTCGCCTGACGGCGGAACCTGGAGCGCCCCCACGACCACGCCCTCGCTCGCGAGGTCTCCGGGCCGCACAGAGAGCGGGCGATCGCCCGGGGCGGGTTCGAGGCGAGCGCCGATGCGATCGGACTGCTCCCCCACGACCCATGTCGCACGCGTGAGCTGCGCGCGCTCGGATTCGTCGAACCAGTCGTCTCGCGGTCCGAAGCTGATCCGGAGCGTCACGGGCTTGTCGTCTCCCGTCTCGCCTCCCGCAGCCTCCGGCGGCGCAGCGACGACCGAGTCGGCGCAGGCGCCGATCGCGAGGGCATCGCCCGCACGGAGCGGTTCCGGGCCGATGCCGCTCAGTGTGTCGCGGGCGCGGGATCCCATCGCGGGCGCGACATCGAACCCGCCGCGCACCGCGACGTAGGTGCGCAGACCCGCGTCGGGCATTCCGAGGGCGAGTTCATCGCCCGCCCGCAGGAGCACCGGCGCGTCGAGGGCGACCGGAACGTCGACATCGCTCTCCGCCCGGCGGATCTGCGCGTGCGGATCCGCCCCCGCGACCGCGACGACCGCGTCGGCATCGGCGACGACGACGAGGCCCCCGAGCGTCTCGATCACGGCGGCGCCGCGCGCGTTGCCGACGGCGCGGTTCGCGCGGCGCGCCGCGGCCGTATCGGCCGCTCCCGACGCCGTCACCCCGATGTCGGCGAGGCCGGGGCGTCCGAGATCCTGCACGAGCGACAGCAGTCCGGGCGAGACGATCCGCAGGCCGGGCGGAGCAGACGCGTCGCTTGTCGCGGGCGCGCCGCGCCGCGCCTCGGCGAGCGCACGCACTGCGCGGAAGCTCACGGCATCGCCCGGCGAGATCAGCGCGGGCGGGTCTCTCTGGAGATCCCACATCACGGCATCGGTGCGCCCGAGCAGGCGCCAGCCGCCCGGCGTCGAGCGCGGATACACGGCCGAGAACTCCCCCGCGATCGCGACGGATCCGGCAGGCACCGCCGTGCGCGGGTGCTCGCGGCGCGGCACCCGCAGGCGCGGATCGCCGCCCGCCAGATAGGCGAATCCCGGCGCGAAGCCCCCGAATGCGGCCGTCCATTCCCCCGCTGTGTGTGCCTCGATGACGGCCTCTGCAGACATCCCCGTGAGAGCGGCCGCCTCCGAGAGATCGTCGCCGTCGTAGACGACGTCGATCACGGTCGTGCGGCGCCCGGCCCGCGCGACCGGCGCGAGATCGACGTCGCCGACGCGCGCGGCCGCGCGACGCGCGTCGCGCGCCGTGGCGAACGCCAGCAGCACCGTGCGCGCGGCGGCGACCTGATCCACCTGCCCGAGCGGATCCGACACCACCCGCGCGTGGAACGCCATCACCTCGTCGAGCGACGCCAGTTCGACGAGGAAGGCGCGCTCTCCCGCCCAGCGCACGCGGGTGCTCACGCGAAGCTCCGAAGCTCGACCCCCGCGTGCTCGAGACCTGATCGCACCGATTCCGCCATCGCGACCGCGCCCGGGGTATCGCCGTGCAGACACACGCTCTCGACGTCGACCGCGATGAGGGATCCGTCGACGGCCTCGATCACGCCTTCCGCGGCCAGGCGCACCGCGCGCTGTGCGGCGACGACGGCGTCGACGATCACGGCGCCCGACTCGCCGCGCGGCACGAGCCTTCCATCCGGCAGGTAACCGCGGTCGGCGAACGCCTCGCGCACGCCGCGGAGCCTGCGTCGCTCGGCCAGGTCGAGGGCCGCGGATCCGGGCAGTGCGAGCAGCGCGAGCGACGGGTCGATCGAGGTGATCGCGTCGATGACGGCGCGCGCGTGGCCGGTATGGTGGACGATCGCGTTGTAGAGCGCGCCGTGCGGCTTCACGTAGCGCACCTCGGCGCCCTCGCGACGGGCGAGAGCCTGGAGTGCGCCGATCTGGTAGGCGACGTCGTCGGCGAGTTCCGTCTCAGAGCAGTCGATGAAGCGCCGACCGAAGCCGACCAGATCGCGGTAGCCGACGTGGGCGCCGATCGCGATGCCCGCCGCGACCGCCGAACGACAGGTGCGGGCGATGCCCGAGGGATCTCCCGCGTGGAAACCGCAGGCGATGTTGGCGCTCGTCACATGCCGGAACATCGCGGCGTCGTCGCCCATCGGCCACGGGCCGAAGGATTCGCCGACGTCGCTGTTGAGGTCCATCAGACGATGCGCGCCCCGTGGACGGGACCGTAGACCGTGAGGGCCTCGTGGCCGGCGCGCTCGAGGCTCTGCTGCAGCGATCTCGCCTCGATACGGCTCTCGGCAAGGAATGCGAGCGTGGGGCCGGAGCCCGAGACGATGCCGGCGAGAGCTCCGTTCGTCTCGCCGAACTCGAGCACGTCAGCCAGATCGGGGCGCATGCGCAGCGCCGGTGCCTGCAGATCGTTGTGCAGCGCCTCGGCGAGCATGCGCGCGTCGCCGGCCCGCAGCGCATGGAGCACTTCGGTCGGCACCTGCGGCGCCGCCGGAGACTCGGCCTGGCGATCGAACTCGCGATACACGTCGGGCGTCGACATGCCGAGCGCATTCGGCACGATCACCCAGTCGAACCTGCCGCGGGCGAGCGCCGGGTTCAGCGCGTCGCCGCGGCCCGTGCCGATGGCCGTGCCGCCCATCAGGGTGAACGGTACGTCGGCGCCGAGACGCGCCGCGAGGCCCTGCAGCTCACGCGTCGAAAGCCCCGTTCCCCACAGCGCATCGCACGCGACCAGAGCGGCAGCCGCGTCGGCGGATCCGCCGCCCATTCCTCCCGCGACCGGCACCTCCTTGCGGATGTCGATGCGCACGCCGCCGCCGTACCCGGCATGCTCAGCGAGCAGCCGGGCGGCGCGCAGCGCGAGATTCCTCTCGTCAGTGGGAACCCCGGAGCTGTCGATCGGTCCCGAGACCGAGAGTGAGAAGCCGTCGTCGTGGCTCGCGATGACGTCCTCGAACAGGCTGACGGCCTGGAAAGCCGTCGCCAGCTCGTGGTATCCGTCGTCGGCGCGCGGCCCTACCGCGAGGAAGACGTTGATCTTCGCCGGGGCGCGCACGCGGATCTCGGGGAACTCTTCGACGAGCGTCACTCAGACTCCCAGAAGTCATCGCCGATCAGCGCGGCTGCGCGATCGATGATTCCGATCTCCTCGTTCGTGAACGCCGCCCCCTCGAGAGCGCGGACGTTCTCGTCGATCTGTTCGGGCCGGCTCGCCCCGATCAGCGCGCTCGCGACGACGCCGTCGCGCAGCACCCACTGGAGCGCCATCTGCGCGAGCGTCTGTCCGCGGTCCGACGCGACGCCGTCGAGGATCCGCAGCTGCTCGCGGGCCTCGGGCTTCAGGCGCGTGCCGCCGAGGGATCCGCGCTGCTGCGCGCGATCGGCGTCACCGTCGCCGAGGTACTTGTTCGTGAGTACGCCCTGCGCGAGCGGGACGAACGCGATTGCGCCCATACCCTCCCGACGGAGCGCGTCCGTCAGCCCGTCCTCGATCCAGCGGTTGATGATCGAATACGACGGCTGGTGGATCACGAGCGGAGTGCCGAGGCTGCGCGCGACGGCCTTCGCCTCGAGGGTCTGCTCGGCCGAGTACGACGAAATGCCCACGTACAGCGCCTTGCCCTGCCGAACGAGCGTGTCGAGCGCCCCGATCGTCTCCTCGATCGGGGTGACAGGATCCGGACGGTGCGAGTAGAAGATGTCGACGTAGTCGAGGTTCATCGACTGCAGCGACCGTTCGGCACTCGCAATGATGAACTTGCGCGAGGCCCAGTCGCCGTACGGACCGCGCCACATGTCGTAACCGGCCTTCGACGAGATGATGAGCTCATCGCGGTACGGCGCGAGGTCTTCGCGGTAGACGCGACCGAAGTTCTTCTCGGCCGAACCGTAGGGCGGGCCGTAGTTGTTCGCGAGATCGAAGTGCGTGATGCCGCGGTCGAACGCATGGCGCAGCAGTGCGCGCTGGTTGTCCATCGGAATGTTGTCGCCGAAGTTCCACCACAGGCCGAGCGAGATCGGCGGCAGGTAGAGGCCCGATGCGCCCACCTGCCGGTACTCGAACGCGCCGTACCTGTCGTCGGCCGCGGCGTACGGGCGGTTCAGGTCGGCGATGGGGCGTGAGTGGAATCGGGGGGAGGTAGTCACGCCTTCAGGCTACCGGGCGGCGCGCACCGCACGCGCAATCCGCAGGAACGCCGCGGTATCGAGCGACTCGCCGCGCGCGGTTGGTGCCACGTCTGCGGCCTCGAGCAGCGCGCTCGCCGCGGCGGATCCGCCCAGCTCGCGCGAGAGTGCCTGACGCAGCATCTTGCGTCGCTGCTGGAAGGCGAGGTCGATGATGCGGAAGGTCTCGCGCCGGTCTTCGTCGGTGCCCATCGGCGTCTCGGCGCGGTCGAAGCCGACGAGAATGCTGTCGACGTTCGGCACGGGCCAGAACACCTGGCGAGACACCGTTCCGGCGAGGCGCCAGGTTCCGTACCACGCGGCTTTGGCGCTCGGTGCACCGTAGATCTTCGAGCCGGGAGCCGCGGCGAGGCGCTCGCCGACCTCCGCCTGCACCATGACGACACCGCGTGCTATGCCCGGGAAGGTCTCCATGAAGTGCAGGAGCACGGGCACCGAAATGTTGTACGGCAGGTTCGCGACGAGCACGTCGGGCTCGCCCGGGAGGTCGGTCACGGTCATCGCGTCGTGCTCGACCACCGTCAGCGCGCCACCCGGAACCCCGTGTTCGGCGGCCGTCTGCGCGAGGCGCGCGGCAAGGCGATGATCGATCTCTACGGCGGTGACGCTCGCGCCCGCGGCGAGCACTGCGAGCGTCAGGGATCCGAGTCCCGGTCCGATCTCGACCACGCGGTCGTTCTGCGTCACACGCGCGGCGTTCACGATCTTGCGCACGGTGTTGGCGTCGACGACGAAGTTCTGTCCGAGCTTCTTCGTCGGCGTGACGTCGAGCTCGGCGGCCAGGCGGCGGATGTCGGCGGCGCCCAGCAGGCGAACGGAGGTCATGTGCGCCATCATCTCACCCGGCTCCCGGAGTTGCCTGCGACCCGTGTCAGGCGAAGGATCCGTAGACCTCGAGGGTGTTCGAGGCGACCTGGGCGCAGAGTTCGTCGAGGTCGGCACCGAGCTCGGCCGCCATGAACCGCATCGTGAGCGGAACGAGGTAGGGCGCGTTCGGCCGACCGCGATGCGGCACCGGTGTGAGGAACGGCGCGTCGGTCTCGACGAGGATCCGCTCGCGCGGCGTGACGGCGAGCGCGTCGCGCAGGCTCTGTGCGTTCTTGAAGGTGATATTTCCCGCGAACGACAGCCAGTACCCCTGGTCCGCCGCCTCGCGCGCCATCTCGGCGTCGCCGGAGAAGCAGTGGAACACTGTCTTCTCCGGCGGTCCGACGCGTGCGAGCGTGTCGAGCACATCGCGGTGAGCATCGCGATCATGGATCTGCATGGCCAGGCCGTGCGACTTCGCCATCGCGATGTGCGCCTCGAACGACGCCATCTGCACGGCGTGCCCGTCTTCGCCGGTGCGGAAGTAGTCGAGGCCCGTCTCGCCGATCGCGCGGGTGCGGGGGTGCGCGGCGAGTTCGTCGATCACCGCGATCGCCTCGTCGAGGCGCCCCTCCGACGCATAGATCGGGGCATCGTTCGGGTGGATCGCGACGGACGCGAGCACACGCGGATCCTGCTCCGCGGCCGCGACCGCCCACCGCGACGACTCGATATCGCCGGATGACTGCACGACGCCCGCGATTCCGGCGCGCTCGGCGCGCGCCAGCTGCTCGGCGAGACCGAGCGGATCCTCGCCGTCATCGATGTCGAGGTGGCAGTGGTTGTCGTACACCGGCACCGCGAGCGGCGCCGGTTCGTCGGGGTGCGTGAGGTCCTTGCGGCCCTTCTTGTCACGCTCCTTCACGTACGTCTCGGCCATCACTCTTCTTCGATGCGCGGGAACAGCGGCGCGAGCTTCGTCGTCGCGGTGCCGGGCGCGAGCTGACCCCACGCACCCGCCTCGCGCACGGGCTGCGCGGTGACCTCGCCCGGCGCGCCGAGCGCCGCCCACAGCTTCGCCGCGGACTCGGGCATGACGGGAGAAAGCAGCACCGCGAGCGCACGCAGGCCCTCGAGGCACGTGTAGATCACGGTCGCGAGGCGCTCGCGCTTCGCGTCGTCCTTCGCGAGCACCCACGGCTCGGTCTCGGT
>Ga0308157_10001739_pt1 | contig 41191 bp, 35 predicted proteins | sample PhyBR1_FD_201035 | JGI IMG/M metagenome (GOLD analysis project Ga0308157, IMG submission 201035) | Phyllosphere microbial communities from UC Gill Tract Community Farm, Albany, California, United States - DLSLB.R1 | ecosystem: Host-associated > Plants > Phyllosphere > Unclassified | place: USA... | reverse complement strand
GGCGCCAAGCTACACGGCGATCGTCGAGATCCAGGCTCACACGGCGGCCCACGCCGGCTCTCGACACCTAAACTGCCAGATTCCGATCAGATAAGGCTCCGCCACCGCATCCATGCGGTGGAGGGTCACGCCAACCCACCCACCCCGCCCCCGACACACTGCCTTTGCCGCATTGAGAGCAGATCAAGGGCAAGTGCCAGAGCAGCCTCCTGCGCCCGCACGGGGTGGGAGAGGTAGTGCCGAGCCTTGCTCGACACCTCCCTACCTTCCCCACAACCTGACCCCCTCCCCTCGCACCAACCCCAACCGCCCTGCCAGTGAAATGCACTGGCTCGCGCCCCACCTTGCCCGTGCCTCGGGCCTTGCCTTGGCTCTTGCCCTTACCCAAGGGGCACCAGCCATCTGTCGAGCGTCGGCACGGGTGGGGTTGCGGGGCCCTGAGGCGCATGGATGCGCCGACGGAGCTTACAAGGGTGAGGGCGCATTGCATGCGAGGCACTGCCTCGCATGCGCCCGAACGCCCAGCCGCCAGCGGCTGGGCCGGGCCGCGGAGCGGGACTTGCAGCGTGCCCCGCAACCCCACCCGTGCCGGCGCCGCCTCCGATCACCGCACACCAAGGCTCCGGCTTTGGCTTCGGCTTCGCTGTGGCTCAGGCTTCGCTTTGGCTTTGGCTTTGGCTTCAGCTTCGGCTTCAGCCCTTGAGCTCTTCAAAGAATCACCCCAACCCACCCCAAAAGACCCAACAGCGCCGCCGCCGCCCCTATCATGGTGGCCCCTTCCGGGAACGGGCTTTCCATGTTCAATCGCAACGTCGGCATCATCCTGCTCATCGCCCTGGCCGCCGGCCTGGGCCTGGTCGCCGCGCAGAAAGTGTTCGCGCCCACGCCGGCCAGCGACCGCCCCGCTACCGAATCGATCACCTTCTACCCCCAGCACCGGCCCTTGCCTGACTTCAACCTCAGCCAGTCCGACGGCACCCGGCTCATTCCCGGCGAGCTCAAAGGCCACTGGACCCTCGTGTTCCTGGGCTTCACCTTCTGCCCCGACGTCTGCCCCACCACCCTGGCCGACCTCGCCCAGGCCCAGAAGCAGTGGGAAGCCCAGCCCGACACCCTGCGCCCCCGCCTTGTCTTCATCTCCGTGGATCCCGAACGTGACACCCCCACCCGCCTCGGCGAGTACGTGCACGCCTTCCACAAGGACACCCTGGCCGCCACCGCCGACGTCCCCTCGCTCGAACGCTTTGCCACCTCCCTCGGCTTCGTGTTCCAGAAGGTCCCCGGCAAAGACTTCGATGAAAACCCCCAGGATTACACCCTCGAACACTCGGCCAGCCTGGCCGTGCTCGACCCGGACGGCAAACTTGCCGGCCTGATCCGCCCCCCTTTCAATGCGCAGGCCATTGCCCGCGATCTGCAGACGCTGACCGAGAAAACCGCACCATGAGCCTGACCACCACGCTGACCTACGTCCTGCCCCACCGTCTGCTGTCCTCGATGGCGCGGCGCCTGGCGTATTCCAGCAACCCGCGGATCTCACGTTGGTTGATTGACACTGTCACCGAGAAGTTCGGCGTCAACCTGGCCGAGGCCGCCAACCCCGACCCGCACAGCTACGCCACCTTCAACCAGTTCTTCACCCGTGCGCTCAAGCCCGGCGCCCGGGTGGCCGCGCCCGACCCGCGCACCCTGGTGATGCCCGCCGATGGCCGCATCAGCCAGCTTGGCGCGATCGAGGACGGCCGCATCTTCCAGGCCAAGGGCCAGTCGTTCACGGCCGCCGAACTGCTGGGCGACGCCAAGGATGCCGAGGTGTTCCACCACGGCCTGTTCGCCACCGTGTACCTGTCGCCCAAGGACTACCACCGCGTGCACATGCCGTGGACCGGCACCCTGCGCGAGACCGTGCATGTGCCGGGACGTCTGTTCAGCGTAGGCCCGGCGGCGGTCAACAACGTACCCGGCCTGTTCGCCCGCAACGAGCGCCTGGTCTGCCATTTCGATACCGACTTCGGCCCGATGGTGTCGGTGATGGTGGGCGCGCTGCTGGTATCCGGCGTGGAAACCGTGTGGGGCGGTGAGGAGATCCCGGCCTACGGCGACACGATTACCCGCAAGGACTATCGCGGCAAGGGCATCACGCTGGAGCGGTTCGCGGAGATGGCACGCTTCAACTACGGCTCCACCGTGATCATCCTGCTGCCGCCGGGCGTGGCCGAGTTCGCCCCGCACCTCGATGCCGAGCATGCCGTACAGCTCGGACAGGCGCTGGCCACCCTGAAGTGACGGTAGTGCCGGGCACGTGATCGACGCGCACAAAAAAACGCCCCGGGAAACCGGGGCGTTTTTTTTGTGCGCGATGCGCTGCGGTCAGATCTCGACCGGGCCCACGTCCATGCCGTCGTAGTCTTCCACGCCATTGGCTTCGGCCAGCGCCTGCAGCTCCTGGTTGCGGGCGTCCAGCGAGGCTTCGCTGTGCACCTCGGCGCGCTCCACGTGCAGCACGTGGTACGGCGCCTCGCCCTCTTCCAGGTCCGGCGCGAAAATCTCGACCAGGCTGTAGCCCATGCCGACCAGCTTCTCGCCCAGGCCGCTCAGCGGCTCGGGAGTGGTGTTGACGAAGAAATAGCCCCACAGCATCGGGCCATTGAGGTCCCAATCGGTGTTTTCGCGGATGTTGGCGAACATCTCGTTGATTGCGGTGATATCCATCGTCTTGTCCTGTCTGCGTGACCCGGTGGCCGAAAGGGAGTGGCCGCGGGCGTGATGCCGGCAGCCTACTCCATTGGGCGTGTGCTTACTTGCCGCAGCCCTGCAGCTTGAGCACCTGACCCTGCCTGAGCGCGTAGGCCGGGGCCTTGAGACCGTTGGCACGGGCCAGTTCACGCACGTCGCACTGGAACTTGTCGGCGATCGACCCCAGGGTCTGGCCCTTGCCCACCTTGTGACTGCGGACCGGCTTGGCCTTGGGCTTTGCCGCCGGCGTGGCCACCGGGGCGACCGGGGTGGCGGCCACCGCGCTGGCCTGCACCTGTGCCACCGGCACCACGCTGCCCACGGCCACGTTGCCGGTGTAGCTGGCCGCGGCGGGGCGCACGATCGCCGCGTTGAGATCGGCGGTGATCAGGGTGCGTGCCAGGTCCGCGCGCGGGCCGCTCACGCAATAGCGGTTGTACAGCCCGGCGATGCGGGTGGTGGCGTTGATCGTGGTACCGGCCGGAATCCAGCCGTCGGCCTCATAGCGCGGGTTGAGGTTGCGCAGCGCGCGCATGTAGCCGTCGCGGGTGCCGGCACTGCCCAGGCAGATGGTCAGTTCGTAGATGGTGGCGGACTTGGCCAGGCGGATCGTCGCCGGCTGGGCACTGATCTTCGGGAACTCCACACCGTACTGCTGCGGGTGCAGGAAGATCCAGGCCGCGGCGATCACCATCGGCACGTAGTCCTTGGTTTCACCGGGGAACTGGTTGTACACGCTGTCCACCCAGAAGCCCTGGCCGCCGCTCTGCTTGAAGACGCGTACCGCCCGGCCTTCGCCGCCGTTGTAGCCGGCCAGCGACAGCTCGACACTGCCATTGAGTTCGCGCATGCGCTCGTTGAGATAGGTAGCGCTGGCCTCGGCCGCGCTGCGCGCGTCGAAGCGGGTGTCGAAGCCGGTGCCATCCGGGCCCAGCCCGAAACGGCGGCCAGTAGCCGGCATGAACTGCATCAGGCCAGCGGCACCGGCGCGCGAGGAGGCGTGCACGCGGCCATTGGATTCCTTGGCCATGATCCCGAACAGCAGCGCCTCGGGCAGGCCACGCTTCTCCCACTCGGGCCACATCACCTGGCGCAGGTTCTGGTAGTTCTCGTAGGTCGTCATCAGGGCCGGGCGCATGTCGGTGAGCCAGCGGCGGATGCCGGCCTGCACCGCCGGGTTGTACTCGACCATGTTGTCGAAGGCATGGCGCTTGTCGTTGAGCAGCGCGGCCGCACGCGCCGCTTCGGGCACGTCGGCCGACAGCGGGCCGATGTGGTCCGGGTCGGCTTCCAGCAGGCCGCCGTCGCTGGCCAGTTCGTCGCCCTCGCCGTCGCGGGTGTCGGCGTTGTCCTTCAGCAGGCGCTTGTAGGCCGGCAGCATGTTGCTGACCTGGCAGCCCTTCTGGGCGACACAGGCGCTGATCACATCCTCCATGTCCTCCAAGGCTGCATCGCCTTCGTTCTTGCCCTTGGGATCGGCATTGGCGACCAGCACCAGCGCGTCGCGATAGCGCTTCTCGGCGGCGGCCATGCGCTGGTCCAGCGCCTCGATCTTCACCCGGTCGCGGGCCGAAACCCGCTGTGCATGGGCCTCCGGCACGAACGAGAGCATTGCAGCGAGCGCCAACAGCGGCCAACCACGGACAAGCAAGACAGGAACGGGCATTTTTGGCACTGTGTGCGAAAGATGGGGCAGAGTAGCCGCGCCGCTTGCATCGGGGCAACCCGGTCGGCCCGGCAACCTGCACCGACGTTTAGAATCCCGCCCATTCACACAGCACCAGCACAAGCGAGTTGACCATGGATCCGATCCTGCTCGGCAAAGGCATCACCGACGATATCGCCGTGACCCTGCAACCCCGCCTGGGCAATCGCCATGGCCTGGTGGCCGGGGCCACGGGGACCGGCAAGACCGTCACCCTGATGACCCTGGCAGAAGGTTTTTCGCGGATCGGCGTGCCGGTGTTCCTGGCCGATGTGAAGGGCGACGTGTCCGGCCTGGCGGTGCCCGGCGCCGGCACCGAGGCGCTGGTGCAGCGCGCGAAGGACCTTGGCGTGGCCGACTACGCGCCCGCCGCCAGCCCGGCGATCTTCTGGGATCTGTACGGCAAGCTGGGGCACCCGGTGCGCACCACGGTGAGCGAGATGGGCCCTACGCTGCTGGCGCGGATCCTGGAGCTCAACGACACCCAGTCCGGCGTGCTCGACATCGTGTTCAAGCTGGCCGACGACCGCGGCCTGCTGTTGCTGGACCTGGATGACCTGCGTGCCCTGCTCGGCCTGGTCGCCGACGAACGCAAGGACATCTCCACCGAGTACGGCCTGGTCAGCGCGCAGACGGTGGCGGCGATCCAGCGCTCACTGCTGCGGCTGTCGCAGGACGGCGGCGAAGCCTTCTTCGGCGAGCCGGCGCTGGAACTGGCCGACATCATGCGGGTCAACCATGACGGCCGCGGCGTGATCGGCATCCTGGCCGCCGACCAGCTGGTCCTCAAGCCCCGGCTGTACTCGACGTTCCTGCTGTGGCTGCTGTCGGAACTGTTCGAGACCCTGCCCGAAGTGGGCGACCTGGACAAACCCAGGCTGGTCTTCATCTTCGACGAGGCCCATCTGCTGTTCGACGATGCGCCGGCGTCACTGGTGCAGCGCATCGAGCAGGTGGTGCGGCTGATCCGCTCCAAGGGCGTGGGCGTGTACTTCTGCTCGCAATTCCCCGACGACGTGCCGGCCAACATCCTGGGGCAGCTCGGCAACCGCGTGCAGCATGCGCTGCGCGCCTTCACCCCGCGCGACCAGAAAGCGGTGAAGACTGCTGCCGAAACGTTCGTGCCCAATCCCAAGCTGGACGTGGCGGCCGTGCTGGCCAAGCTCGGCACCGGCGAGGCGCTGGTGTCCACCCTGCAGGACAAGGGCATCCCCTCGCCCGTGCAGCAGACCCAGATCGCGCCGCCGCGCTGCCGGATGGGCGCCATCACCGAGGCCGAACGCGCCCAGGTGCGTGCCGGCAGTCCGGTGGGCAGCCGCTACGACACCGCGATCAACCGCGAGTCGGCGGCCGAACTGCTGGCCCAGCGCGCGCAGAAGGTGGTTGCGCAGGCCGATACGCCCAAGGCCCGCACACGCGAGCAGGACGAACAGCAGGAAGGCGGCTTCGGCCAGTCGATCAAGGACGCCATCTTCGGCACCAAGCGCCGCCAGGGCATGATCGAAACCATGGCCAAGCAGACCACCCGGACCGTGGGCAGCAAGCTGGGCAACCAGATCGTGCGCGGCATCCTGGGTGGGCTGTTCGGCGGCAGGCGCTGAGCGATTCGATGTCGCGTTGGCGTCCCCCGGCGGAAAAGAGTACGGCCCTGATCACCGCACAGGGCCACCAGCGGTTGAAAGCGGAACTGGACGACCTGTGGCGGGTGCGCCGGCCGGAGGTGGTCAAGGCCCTGGCCGCGGCGGCGGCCGAGGGGGATCGTTCGGAGAACGCCGAGTACACCTACCGCAAGAAGCAGCTGGGCGAGATCGACCGACGCGTGCGCTACCTGACCAAGCGGCTGGAATCGCTGCGCGTGGTCGACACCACCCCGACCGACCCGCAGGCGGTGTTCTTCGGCGCCTGGGTGGAGCTGGAGAACGTGGACAGCGGCGATACCAGCCGCTACCGCATCGTCGGCCCGGACGAAACCGACGCCGCCACCGGCTGGATCAGCATCGATTCGCCGCTGGCCCGGGCGCTGCTGAAAAAGCGCGTGGACGACGAGTTCGAAGTCGAGCTGCCCAGCGGGCGCACCGGCTTTGCGATCCTGGCGGTGGAGTACGGCGCGGGCTGAGCCGTTGGCATTGTTCAACGCACGGCGTTACCGCGTGGTGCGCTGCTGTCGGCGGTTGTTTGGGAACCCACCCTACCGTGCGGGGCCTTACGCGCCGTGCGGCGCGGGATAGCGCCTGCCCTCGCGCAGCGGCCGGAAGTAATCGGCTTGCCGGTAAAACGGCGCGTCCTGCTGCGGTTGCCAGCCGGGAATACCCATCAGCGGCAGCGGCCGCAGTTCCAGCGGGTCGTTGAGGACGCGTCCGGTATCGATCATCCGTGCGACCCGCGCCACGGCGCGCCCATCCTCGTCGGCGCACACCACCACGCACTTGCCCACCAGCAGACGCCCAGGCAACAACGCCTGCTCCATCAATGCGTGGCCAACCACCGCCGCCACGGCGATTTCACCGCTGCGCCACCGCCCGGCCCCGTCCGCGAACAACGCCGCCCAGTCGTGCCGGTCCCAGGCCTGCAGCACCGCAGGATCGCGCACCCGCACGATCACGCCGGTTTCGTCGAACTGGGTCAGCGCGGCCTGCGCACGGTTGCGCTGCTGCGGCCCGTGGCAGCCGATATGCAGGCATTGGCGCGCGTTGAGCGCATTCTTGATGGCCGGATGTCGTGCCCACACCAGCGCGTTGAACAGGTCGTGCCAGTTCGCCGCGCGGGTGGCAATGCGGCCCTGGGCAATGCGTTGTTCGTAATGCAGGCCGTCGGCCAGCAGCGCGTCGTCCTGCTCGACCAGATGCCGGCCGGGCAACGCCAGGCGGGCATCGAGCGCCGCGACGGTCGGCCAGTCGGCCGCCGTCATCAGGTCGGCGTAGCGGGAAAACCCGGCAAACAGCGGCCGGGCGAAGACGTCCGCCGCCACCACGCCACGCGGCGGTGCGATGAAACGGCGGCGCGTGCCACCGGCATCGACCGCCGCCGTCACAGCACCTGCAGGTCGAACGGCTTGCGCGCGGCGTCCACGATCAACGCGTCGCCATACAGGTCGTGGTCGTCGCTCTCGGTGATCTCCACGTCGACGAACTGGCCCACGCGCAGGCGGGCTTCCTCGGCATTCTGGATATGCACCAGGCCATCGATCTCCGGGGCGTCGGCCTTGGAACGAGCCACGGCGATACCGTCTTCGATCGCATCGACCAGGCACTGCTGCACGGTGCCGATCTTGGCCTCCAGGCGCGCCGCGGAAATCTCCGCCTGGCGTTCCATGAAGCGCGCCAGGCGCTCCTGCTTCACTTCCTCGGGCACCGCATCGGGCAGGTCGTTGGCCGTGGCACCGGTCACCGGCGAGTAGGCGAATGCGCCCACGCGATCCAGCTGCGCCTCGTCCAGGAAGCTCAGCAGCTCCTCGAACTCGGCGTCGGTCTCGCCGGGGAAGCCGACAATGAAGGTCGAGCGCACCGTGATGTCCGGGCACAGCTGGCGCCAGCGCTGCACGCGCTCGAGGGTCTTGTCGACCGCACCCGGGCGCTTCATCAGCTTCAGGATGCGCGGGCTGGCGTGCTGGAACGGGATGTCCAGGTACGGCAGGATCCGGTTCTCGGCCATCAGCGGCACGATCTCGTCCACGTGCGGGTACGGGTACACGTAGTGCATGCGCGTCCAGGCATCCAGTTCGGACAGGCCTTCGCACAGCGCCTTGAGCCGGGTCTGGTAGGCCTTGTCGCGCCACATGCGTTCGGCGTACTTCACATCCACGCCATAGGCCGAGGTGTCCTGCGACACCACCAGCAGTTCCTTCACCCCACCGCGCACCAGGCGCTCGGCTTCGCGCAGCACCTCATCCACCGGGCGCGAGACCAGCTTGCCGCGCATCGACGGGATGATGCAGAAGCTGCACGTGTGGTTGCAGCCCTCGGAAATCTTCAGGTAGGCGTAGTGGCGCGGGGTCAGCTTGATGCCGTAGTCGGGCACCAGGTCCACGAACGGATCGTGCTTGGGCGGCAGCGCGGCGTGCACGGCCTCCATCACGCTCACGTAGTCCTGCGGGCCGGACACTGCCAGCACGTACGGGTACGCCTCGCGGATCTGTTCGGGGCGCTTGCCCAGGCAGCCGGTGACGATCACCTTGCCGTTGGCGTTCATCGCCTCGCCGATCGCATCCAGCGACTCGGTCACGGCCGAATCGATGAAGCCGCAGGTGTTGACCACCACGACGTCGGCCGCATCGTAGGAGGGCACGATGTCGTAGCCCTCCGAGCGCAGCTGGGTGAGGATGCGTTCGGAATCGACGAGCGCCTTCGGGCAGCCAAGGCTGACGAAGCCGACTTTGGGGTTCAGCTGGGACATGGAATCGCGGGACTCTGGGGGCCTGGGCCCATGCCGGAATGGCGTGGGGACCTGGGGCCGGAAACGGCGGCAAGTATACCGGCGTTGGGCCCCGGGCTCTGAATGGCATCGGGCCGATCCCGCCAGACCCGGCACGGTCGCTGACACCGCTCTAACCGGCGCGCGTCCGATAATGAACGCCTGAACCAACAGGAGTCACGCATCATGGGTGAGTGGGTCACGCTCGATACGCATCACGGTCCGGTCCGGGCCTGGCAGGCCACGCCGGCGGGCAAACCGCGTGGCGGGCTGGTGGTCATCCAGGAGATCTTCGGTGTGAACGCGCACGTGCGCGAGGTGGCCGAAGGCTTTGCGGCGCAGGGCTATGCGGTGCTGGCACCATCGTTCTTCGACCTCATCGACGGGGTCGAGGCCGACCCGGATGCGCTGCCCTACGACCCGGACGGGGTGAAACAGGGGCTGGAACGGGTGAACGCGCTGGGCGTGGAGAAGGCGCTGGAGATCGTCCGCGCGGCGGCCTCGCGGCTGGCGCCGGCCGGCAAGGTGGGCACGGTGGGCTACTGCTGGGGCGGCAGCATCGCGCTGTTGTCGGCGCTGCGGCTGGGCCTGCCCTCGGTGAGCTACTACGGCGCGCGCAACGTGCAGTTCCTGGACGAAACACCCAAGGCCCCGGTGATGTTCCACTTCGGGGCCAAGGACAAGAGCATCCCGCCCGAGGCCATCGCCGCCCACCGCGAGAAGCTGCCACAGATGGCCACCTTCGTGTACCCGGCCGACCACGCCTTCAACCGCAGCGTCGGACATGCGTATGATCCAGACAGCGCCACCCTGGCGCTGGAACGCACCCTGGACTTCTTTGCGGAGCATCTTGGATGAGCGAGTTCGAACTGGATCCACGCCTGGCCACCGACAGCGTACTGGTGGCAGAAGGGCCGTTGTCGCAAGTACGGTTGATGAATGACGAGCGTTACCCCTGGTTGATCCTGGTGCCCCGGCTGGCCGGCATCACCGAATGGATCGACCTGGACGGCGATCAGCAGGACAAGCTGCGCACCGAGTTGAACCGTGCCTGCAAGGCGCTCAAGGGCACCGACGGCGTGGAGAAGATCAACATCGGCGCGCTGGGCAACATCGTGCGCCAGTTGCATTTCCACGTGATCGGGCGCCACGTGGGCGATCCGGCGTGGCCGGGCCCGGTGTGGGGCCAGGGCCAGGCACACCGTTTCGATCCGGACGTGCTGGCCGAACGTGTCGCGCACTGGAAGGAACGGCTAGGATATTCGCCCCAGCCCTAGCGGACCCTGCCCCTGATGCGCTCCAACCTCGTCGCTGCCATCGTCCTGATCCTCGTCGGCCTGTTCCTGCTGGCCAGCAACCTGGGCTGGACCAACATGAACATGGGGAAGCTGATCCTCACCTGGTGGCCGGTGGTGCTGGTGGCGGTGGGCATCGGGCTGCTGTTCGGCCGCGGCAAGTAGAGCGGACCGTTGGTCCGCTGCTTTTGGGTTACCACGCCGCACGCCGGACCAAGCCACAAAAAAGCGCGGAGCTATCCGCGCTTTTTTCGTTCCGGACGGTCGATGTAACGGATCGCGCAACCGCAGCCGACCAACGGCCGGCTCTACCCGTCAGGCGACCTGGCGGACCGCAGTGCGCGCATCGGGTTTACATGATGCGCGCCAGCACGCCCGGGGATCGATCAGGTGCGCCGCGCCACCCGCGTGGTCATCAGGTCCGCGGCAGGGTCACGCCGGTCTGGCCCTGGTACTTGCCACCGCGGTCCTTGTAGGACGTCTCGCAGATATCGTCCTTGTCGGCCTGGAAGAACAGCATCTGGGCCACGCCTTCGTTGGCATAGATGCGCGCCGGCAGCGGCGTGGTGTTGCTGAATTCCAAGGTCACATGCCCTTCCCACTCCGGTTCCAGCGGGGTCACGTTGACGATGATGCCGCAGCGCGCATACGTGCTCTTGCCCAGGCACACCACCAGGGTGTCACGCGGGATGCGGAAGTACTCCACGGTACGCGCCAGCGCGAAGCTGTTGGGCGGGATGATGCACTCATCGCCCACGATGTCCACAAAGCTGCCCGGGTCGAAGTGCTTGGGGTCGACGATGGTGGAGTTGATGTTGGTGAACACCTTGAACTCGCGCGAGCAGCGCACGTCGTAGCCGTAGCTGGAGGTGCCATAGCTGACGATGCGCTGGCCGTTGGCCTGCTTGACCTGGCCGGCTTCAAACGGCTCGATCATCGCCTGCTGTTCGGCCATCTGACGGATCCAGCGGTCACTCTTGATGCTCATGGGGGGTCCTGGGTGCGGAAAGGAACAACGGCACCGCCAACGGGCGCCCGGGCCACGATTCTAAACAGCCACCCGGGTTGCGGCCAGCCGCGATGCAGGGGGCGCAGGCGACAAGGCCCGGCAATGCCGGGCCTTGTGCGGTTCAGACGTGTCAGGCCGCGGCCCGGGCGGTCAGATCAGGGACGACAGAATCGGAATGCTGGCGCGCGGGCGCTTGCCCACTTCGTCGATCAGGCGCTCGGCCGCGTGCAGGTAGGCCTGGGCGGCTGCCGAGTCCGGCTGCGCCGCAGTGATCGGGGTGCCGGCGTCGCCCTGCTCGCGGATGCCGATTTCCAGCGGCAGCGACCCCAGTAACGGCACGCCGTACTGGGCGGCCATGCGCTCGCCACCGCCGTCGCCGAACAGGTGTTCGCGATGGCCGCAGTTGCTGCAGGTGTGCACGGCCATGTTCTCGAGAATGCCCAGCACCGGCACTTCCACCTTCTCGAACATCTTCAGCGCCTTTCTGGCATCCAGCGTGGCGATGTCCTGCGGCGTGGTGACGATCACCGCGCCGGCCAGCGGAATCTTCTGGGTCAGCGTCAACTGGATGTCGCCCGTGCCCGGCGGCAGGTCGATCAGCAGGTAATCGAGGTCGTCCCACAGGGTGTCGTTGAAGAACTGGGTCATCGCCGAGGTGGCCATCGGGCCGCGCCAGATCATCGGCGTCTCGTCTTCGATCAGGTAGCCGATCGACATGGTCTCCACGCCGAAGGCGCGCATCGGTTCGATCGACTTGTTGTCCGGGCTTTCCGGGCGGCCACTGAGGCCGAGCATGGCCGGTACGCTCGGGCCGTAGATGTCGGCATCGAGCAGGCCCACGCGCGCGCCCAGCTTGGCCAGCGCCACGGCCAGGTTCACCGCCGTGGTGGACTTGCCCACGCCGCCCTTGCCCGATCCCACGGCAATCACGTTGCGGATGCGCGGATGCGGGCTGAGCCCTTTCTGCACCTGGCTGGCGTGGGGACGACGGGACTGGCTGGGGCTCACTGCGCGACTCCGGGGAAAACGGCTTCGGGGGACCGCCCACTATACAACCCCGGCCCTGGCAGCCCCGCCAAGCACGCGATGGACACTGGAAATGCCAGGGGACCCGGCAGGCACCGGCCGAAGACAACCGAGCGCTCAACCGGCGTCCGGAACTGAACACCGGCTTGCTGGACGTGAATGGCCGGGCCCAACGCGCCCCACCGCACGCCCCGAATTATGTTTCAGGCGAAACCATATTTATTTGTTGACAATCAAAGGCTTGTAAATTTTTTCATGACTTTTTCGCGCCTTTGCCTAACGAGTCATTATGACCTTGTCATGAACAGTTGACAGGTCAAGTTAAGCCCATGTTAATCTCAAGTCGTCAGCTGGTGAAGCTGGTGATCCGGGGGGGCAGCCATGACCGCAACCGGATCCGAGGGCACACCGAGACGCCCGCAGGGCCATGTCGCCGGTGTTTTACGCATACGTTCGTTTCAAGGGGATCCACTCATGATGAATCGCAAGCCGCTCAGCCGAAATCCGCTGAGCTTCGCTCTGGCTACCGCGGTCCTGTTCGCGGCTTCGGCGCCGGTGTTCGCCCAGGACAGCTCGGATCAGGCCTCTGAAGGGACCAAGTCCAAGGCAACCAACCTGGACACGGTCACCGTCACCGGTTCGCGTATCAGCAAGGACACCTTCAACTCGGTGTCGCCGGTGCAGGTCGTGACCCGTGAAGAATCGTTGCTGGCCGGCTTCAACTCGACCACCGACGCTCTGCAGAGCACCGCCGTCACCGCCGGTTCCTCGCAGATCAACAACGCGTATGGCGGCTACGTCACCGACGGCGGCCCGGGTGCCAACACCCTGGGTCTTCGTGGCCTCGGCCCGACGCGTACCCTGATCCTGCTCAACGGCCGCCGCGTTGCACCGGCTGGCTCGCGCGGTGCGGTCGGCTCGGCCGACCTGAACGTGCTGCCGAATTCGATCGTGGACCGCATCGAGATCCTGAAGGACGGCGCCTCGTCGATCTACGGCTCCGACGCCGTGGCCGGCGTCATCAACATCATCACCAAGACCAAGGTCGACGGTGTCTCGTTCGAAGCCCAGCACAACGCCACCGACGGCGGCGGCGGCGACCAGCGCCGCTACTCGATCATGTTCGGTGCCACCGGCGAGCGCTCGCATTTCTCCGGGTCGTACGAGTACTACACCCGCAACGAGCTGACCTTGAACGACCGCAGCTGGACCCGCTGCGCCACCGACAAGTACCGCGACATCGACGTGGCCGACCATTGGGGCAGCGGCGACTTCATCGATCCGCTGACTGGTCAGTCCAAGTGCTACACGCTCGACTCCGGCGGCGTGACCATCAACACCATCGGCACCAACACCCGCACCGGCGTCGCCGCACCGGGTGGCGTGGGTACCCGCTTCAACCGCTGGCGCCCGAATGCGGCCGTCACTACCGGCCTGGTTGGCTACGAAGGCGTGGACACGTTCACCCGCGATACCTTCGACAAGGACATGCTGAACCAGTCGCTGATCTCGCCGGCCAAGACCCACACCCTGTTCTTCCAGGGCGGCGTGGACATCGGCGTGCTGGGTGATGCCGAGCTGTACTACGAATTCCTGGGCAACAAGCGCAAGTCGACCCAGACCGGTTACCGCCAGTTGTCGCTGGACTACGGCGTGGGCAACCCGCTGATCCCGGCCAACCTGCGTGACAGCGTGGCCGGTGCACCGACCAACCTGACCAACGGTGCCAACCTGGGCGTGCGTGCGTTCATCGGCTTCGGCAACGACCAGAGCAAGCAGAACGTCGATTACTACCGCTTCAACGCCGGCCTGCGCGGCAACCTGGGCTCGGAATGGAAGTACGACTTCAACGTAATGCACTCGGATAATGACGCCGACTACACCTTCCAGAGCTTCCTGACCAGCCGCCTGGCGCAGAGCCTGAACGTGGTGGCCAATGGTGCCGGCGGTTACTCCTGCGTCGACCCGTCCAACGGCTGCATCGCGGCCCCGGGGCTGAATTCCAACACCATCGGCGGCAACCTGCCGGCGGACTGGAAGAACTGGGTGTTCGTGCCGGTAACGGGCAACACGCAGTACAAGGAAGATACCGTCAACTTCAACGTCAACGGCCCGCTGTTCGACATGCCGTATGGCACCGCGGCCGGCGCGTTCGGCGTGGAGTACCGCAAGGCGAAGATCGACGACAGCCCGTCGCAGTACTCGGTGGATGGCGATCTGTTCAACCTGACCTCGGCCGCACCGACCCGCGGCAGCGACTCGGTGTTTGAAGCCTACGGCGAACTGGAGCTGCCGCTGCTCTCCGGTGTCACCGGCGCAGAAGAGCTGACGGTGAACCTGTCCGGCCGCTACACCGACTACAAGTCCTACGGTTCGGACGAAACCTACAAGATCGGCACGCTGTGGACCCCGGTCAAGTGGCTGTCCTTCCGTGCGTCCTACGGCACCTCCTACCGCGCCCCGGCGCTGTATGAACAGTTCTTGGGCGGCACCACCGGCTTCCTGGCCAACACCGCCGATCCCTGCAACGAGTACGGCGAACGCGAACCGTCCTCGCTGCGCTACCAGAACTGCGCCTCGCTGGGTCTGGATCCGGAATTCCAGGCAACCCAGGGCGTGACCGTGATCACCCAGGGCGGCGCGGAAACCGGCCTGAAGGCTGAAACCTCCACCGCCAAGACCCTCGGTGTCGTGCTGCAGCCGGAGTTCGGCGCCGGCTTCGGCGACCTGTCCTTCGCAGTGGACTACTTCGACATCAAGGTCGAGAACGGTGTGCAGGACGCAGGCGGCGCAGGCATCCTGACCAACTGCTACAACAGCTCCACGGCTGATTTCTCCGCTGGCAACGGCCTGTGCCGCCTGGTCGAGCGCAACCCGCTCAACAACGCGCTGACCGTTACCAACGGCTTCATCAACGTGTCCACCGACAAGGTGCGCGGCCTGGACTTCACCCTGCGTTATGTCCGTGACATCGGGCCGGGCGAATTCCGTACCACCACCCAGTTCACTCACTACATCGAACAGACCAACAAGGTCTTCCAGGACGATCCGGAAGTGAACTACAGCGGCCAGCTGCGGTTCCCGAAGAACACCGCCAGCTTCGACATGAGCTACAAGTGGAAGAACTGGCAAACCCGCTACGGCGTGGAGTGGATCGACAAGATGGAGAGCTACACCTACTACGAGGAAGATCCCGCAACCTCGCAGTACAAGCTCTACACCCCGAACTACTTCCTGCAGTCGTTCTCGGTCCAGTACGAAGCGGACAAGTGGTCGGTCACCGGTGGCGTGCGCAACCTGGCTGACAAGGAACCGCCGACCATTTCCCAGGGTGTGTACAACACCGTCGGCAATGCGCTGCTGTACAGCGGCTTCGACTACTTCGGTCGTACGTACTTCATGAACGTCACTTACGCGTTCTGATCCCGCTGCACGAGCCGCCGCCCTTCGGGGCGGCGGTTTCGTTTCCGGCCCGGGCAACCCGGTGGCCGGCCCGTTCCATGACCAGAGACCTTCCATGAAACGAATTCTTCTGCTGGCTGCTCTGGCCAGCGCCTCATCCCTGCTGCACGCCAAGCCGGTGGCACCGACCATCCAGCAGATGGCCGAGTTCCCGGCCATTTCCAGCCTGTCCCTGTCCCCGGACGGGAAGCACATCGCCGGCCTGCGCGCCAACGGCGAAGAGCGCGTAATTGTGGTCTGGGAAACCAGCGCGCTGGACAAGCCGCCCACCGTGATCGGTGCGGGCCGCATGAAGTTCCAGAGTGTCAGCTTCATCAAGAACGGCCTGCTGGCGGTGACCTTGTGGCAGCCCTACGATCTGCGCACCGACCGCATCAACAAGACCTTCATCAGCAAGTTCTTCATCACCGACACCGAAGGCAAGCAGTGGAAGGAACCCATCACCCCGCCGCGCGCCACCAGCCGCAACGAGGAACTGGAACAGGCCCTGTCCAATTCAACGGTGCTGGACGTATTGCCCAATGACCCCGACCACATCCTGGTGGTGAACGGCTCGGGCAGCAACTCCGGTGACGTGTACAAGGTCAACCTGCGGAGCTTCACCTCCCAGCGCATCCAGAAGACCGAAGAGCGCGTGGCCAGCTATGTCACCGACCTCAACAGCGAACTGCGTGCGCGGCTGCGCCAGGACGTGGATGGCACCGGCGCGTACATTGCCACCGAATTCCGGAACCCGGCCACCAATTCGTGGGAAGAACACTTCCGCTCGCACGTGAAGGATCGCGACATCACCCAGGTGGTGGGCTTTGCCGACGACCCGAACATCGCCTTCATCCAGAGCAACGTGGGCCGCGACAAGACGGTCATCTACGAATATGACATTGCCGCACGCAAGCAGAAGGAAGTGCTGTTCGAGCACAAGTTCTTCAACGCCAATACCGTGCAGGTAAACCGCTACAAGGGCGTGGATGGCGTGCCGTTCGGTGCCTTGCTGGGCGTCGGGTACAGCGGCCCGCGCGAAAACGAGATCCAGTGGACCAACCCGACATTCAAGGCGCTGGAACAGGGCCTGCGCCAGGCATTGGACATTCAGTCCAGCGAGGTCAGTCTGGTCGATCCGGCCACCGGCCAGCGTGCCGGCACCCAGCTGGACACTGGCAGGTCGATCCGTCTGCTGGACTACAGCGCCAACCTCAAGACCTTCCTTGTGGCCGTTTCCGGCCCGGCCGATCCGCCGGCGTACTACCTGTTCAACAACGGCAAGCTGAGCCTGCTGGCCAAGTCGTACCCGCAGATCGACCCGGCCGCGCTCGGCACCACCCGGCTGGTGTATTACAAGGCGCGCGATGGTCTGGATATTCCGGCCTTCCTGACCACCCCCAACACCGAGCTGTGCGGCGCCGGTCCCTGGAAGGCAGTGGTCCACCCGCACGGTGGTCCGTGGGCCCGAGACGGCATGGACTTCGACGGCTCGATGTGGGTGCCGCTGATGGCCTCGCGCTGCATGGCCGTGCTGCGACCGCAGTTCCGTGGCTCGGCCGACTGGAGCCGCAAGCTGTGGATGGCCGGCGATGCCGAGTGGGGCCAGAAGATGCAGGACGACAAGGACGATGGCGCCAAGTGGATGATCGACCAGAAGGTTGCCCAGCCTGGCCATATCGCCATGTTCGGCTTCTCCTACGGTGGCTATTCCGCGTTTGCCGCCTCGGTACGCCCGAACGGCCTGTACAAGTGCGCAATCGCCGGTGCCGGCGTGTCGGACATCAAGAAGATCTGGGCACGGTTCTACACCAATCCATTCTTCCGCCAGGCGCAGGCCAAGACCGTGGACGGGCTCAACCCGCTGGACAAGGCCGGCGAGATGAAGATCCCGCTGATGGTCTACCACGGCGCTCGCGATCGCACGGTGCCGATCGAGCAGTCCGAGTGGTTCGTGGCCAAGGCCAAGAACTCGGGCCAGCCGGTGGAGTTCCACGCCATTGCCGACTACGCGCACGGCCCGGCCTGGACCCGCAAGATCATGGGCGACCAGCTGCAGCTGATTGATGACTACCTGGGTAAAGGCTGCGGTGGCGGCGGCCTCTGAGGCTCCCTCTTCCCGCAAGCACGACAGCATCGGCCACGCAAGTGGCCGATGCTGTTTCTGCCGTCACCCGCGCAGGATCACCTGCGCGGCGTTATGCCCTGGCGCACCGGTCACCCCGCCGCCGGGATGCGTGCCGGACCCGCACAGGTACAACCCCGGCAACGCACCGCGGTAATCGGCCTGGCCCAGCATCGGGCGCGCACTGAACAGCTGATTGAGGCTGAGCGCGCCGTGGAAGATGTCGCCGCCGATCAGGCCGAAGGTCCGCTCCAGATCCAGCGGGCTCAATACCTGCCGGCCCAGCACCGAGGCGGCAAACCCCGGCGCATGCTGTTCCACCGTGGCGATCATCAGATCGGCCACTTCATCGCGATGATCGTCCCAACTGCGCCCATGCGGCAGCTGCGGCGCCACATGTTGGCAGAACAGGCTGGCCACGTGCTGGCCGGGCGGCGCCAGCGAATCATCCAGCGTACTGGGAATGAGCATCTCCACGATCGGCTCGCGCGACCAGCCGTGCTGGCGCGCATCGGAGTAGGCGCGGTCCATGTAATCCAGCGACGGGGCGATGATGATGCCGGCGGTCAGGTGGTCACCCGCACCGGGCAGGCAGCGGAAGTTGGGCAACTGCGACAGCGCGACGTTCATGCGGAAGGTGCCCGAGCCGCAGCGCCAGTTGGCCATGCGTTCGCGCGTGGGCGCCGGCACCTCGTCGGCGGCCAGCAGTTGTTCGTAGAGCAGTTTCGGGTTGACGTTGGCCACCACCGCGCGGGCGTCGATGCGCTCGCCGTCCAGCGTCTCCACGCCTACCGCCCTGCCCGCCTCGACCCGCACGCGGCGCACGCCGGCATCGGTGCGGATCTGCGCGCCGGCCTGCACGGCCGCGCGCGCCATCGCCTGGGTGATCGCGCCCATGCCGCCGATGGCATGGCCCCAGGCGCCCTTGACCCCGTTGCTCTGCCCGAACGCATGGTGAAGCAGCACGTAGGCGGTGCCCGGCGCGTACGGGCTGGCGTAGTTGCCCACCACGCCGTCGAAGCCGAACAGCGCCTTGATCGGCTCGCTTTCGAACCAGCGGTCCAGGTACTCGGCCGCGGAAATGGTGAACAGGTCCAGCAGCTCCTGCCGCAGCGCAGGCGACAAGGCGTGCAGGCGACGCCCCAGCTGCCCTGCCCGCCACAGTTCGGGCAGCGCCTGCAGCCAATGCCCGCTGCCCACATTGGGCGGCGCCTGCAGCGCCACGGCGCGCAGCACGTCGGCAAATACCTCCAGCCGCTGTTCGTACACCGGCAACCGCTGCGCATCGCGCGCGGAGAACCGGCGCACCTTGGCCTGGGTAAGACCGGTGCCGGCCAGCAGGTGACCGCCGTCGGGGAGCGGCAGGAAATTGTTGATGCGGCGTGGCACCACCGTCAGCCCGTGCGCTGGCAGGTCCAGCTCGGCGGTCACCTTGGGCTGCAGTAGGGACACCGTGCAGGACGCCACCGAGTTGCGGAAACCGGGATGGAACTCCTCGGTAACCGCCGCGCCGCCCACCACCCCGCGCCGCTCCAGCACCAGCACGCGCTTGCCGGCGCGCGCCAGGTACGCCGCGCACACCAGGCCGTTGTGCCCGGCACCGATGATGACTGCGTCCCACGCCTGCGCTGAAGGGTTTGCCATGGCCGTTATATACACCGCCACGGCGGGGCGTGTCGCCCGACGTGCCCCGGCTTTGCCGCTGCGGTCGTCCGGGCGTGCCGAAGGCGGTGGCCTGCCCCACGCAGGTGCGGCTTGCCATCGGCCATGACCTTCGACACCCTTGCAGGTCGGGCCAGCGGCGTATCGTCTGGCCCACGGCCCCACGGGGGCCAGCCCACGCATGACCCATCGGCCTGGAGGCCATTCACAGTGATCGCTCGCACTCCCAAGATTGTTCTGCTGACCCTGGCCGTTTCGGCCGCGCTGGTCGGCTGCGGCAAGAACGAAACCCCGGCTACGGACAGCGCGGCCTCCACCGCCGCACCGGCCACCCCTGCCGCTGCGGCCACCGAGTACAAGCTCGACGAAAGCAAGCTGCCGGCCTACAACGCCTTCCACCCGTCCGACCTGGACACCAGCCTGGACGCCTGCAACGCGTTCGGCGACTACGTCAACAGCAAGTGGCTGGCGGCCAATGAGATTCCGGCCGACCGCACCAGCTGGGGCGCCTTCACCATCCTGGACGAGCGTTCGGTGGCCGTGCAGCACCAGCTCGCCGAGCAGGTCGCGGCGGTGAAGAACCCCAGCGGCATCGAAAAGATCGTCGGTGACTTCTGGGCCACCGGCATGGACGAAGCCAAGATCAACGCGCAGGGCATCGAGCCGATCAAGGCCGACCTGGCCGCCATCGACGCCCTGCAGAGCAAGGACGCCGTCGCCGACTTCCTGCGCAGCAGCGCGGCCAAGGGCGAGAACGTGCTGTTCGGCTTCGGTCCGGAAGCGGACTTCAAGAACTCCAGCATGAACATGGCCTACGCCAGCCAGGGCGGCCTAGGCCTGCCGGACACCACCTACTACACCGACGCCAAGAACGCCGACAAGCTCAAGGCCTACCAGGCCCACGTGGCCAAGGTGGTGGAACTGTCCGGTGTTGCCGCGGCCGATGCGGCCAAGCAGGCCGCCGACGTGGTGAAGTTCGAAACCCGCCTGGCCAAGGCCTCCAAGTCCAGCGTCGAACTGTCGCGCGATGTGTCGCTGTACTACAACCCGGTCACTCTGGCCGACGCGGACAAGCTGACCCCGAACTTCAGCTGGACCGAGTTCTTCAAGGCCCAGGGCGTGGCCGCGCCGGAGAAGTTCTCGCTGGCCATCCCGTCCTTCCACCAGGAAGTGAGCAAGGCGCTGGGCGACACCGATCCGTCGGTGTGGCGCGCCTATCTGCGCTTCCACACCGTGGACGGCGCCTCGCCGTACCTGGCCGATGCGTTCGTGCAGGAAAACTACGAGTTCTACGGCAAGACCCTGAACGGCCAGAAGGAAATGAAGCCGCGCTGGAAGCGCGTGCTGGGCACCATCGAGAGCGATGCCGGCGATGCGTTCGGCCAGCTGTACGTGAAGGTCGCCTTCTCGCCGGAAGCCAAGGCCAAGATGGAAGAGCTGGTCAAGAATCTCGCCGCCGCGCTGAAGGAGCGTATCCAGGGCCTGACCTGGATGAGCGACGAGACCAAGGCCAAGGCCATCGCCAAGTGGGAAACCTTCACTCCGAAGATCGGCTACCCGGACAAGTGGCGTGACTGGAACGGCCTGACCACCGGTCGCGATAGCTACTTCGGCAATGTGCGCGCGGCCAATGCGTTCAACTACAAGTGGAGCCTGTCCAAGATCGGCAAGCCGGTGGACAAGACCGAGTGGGGCATGACCCCGCAGACGGTCAACGCCTACTACAACCCGCTGCAGAACGAGATCGTGTTCCCGGCCGCCATCCTGCAGCCGCCGTTCTTCGACCCGAAGGCCGACGACGCGCTCAACTACGGCGGCATCGGCGCGGTGATCGGCCACGAAATGACCCATGGTTACGACGACCAGGGCAGCCGCTTCGGGCCGACCGGCAACTTCGAGAACTGGTGGAGCGAGGCGGATACCAAGAACTTCGGTGGCCTGACCGGCAAGCTGATCAAGCAGTTCGACGGCTACAAGGTCGACGGCCAGGCGGTCAACGGCAAGCTGACCCTGGGCGAGAACATCGCCGACCTGGGCGGCGTGGCAACCGCCTACGACGCGCTGCAGAAGGCGTCGGCCGGCAAGGAAGATCCGAAGATCGACGGCTTCACCCGCGATCAGCGCTTCTACTTCAACTGGGCCACCGTGTGGCGCACCAAGTACACCCCGGAGAACGCCAAGGTCCGCCTGGCCACCGATCCGCACGCCCCGGCGCAGTTCCGCGCCATGGGCGCGCCGTCGAACCTGCCGACCTTCGCCGCTGCGTTCCAGTGCAAGGCCGGCTCGCCGATGGTCCGCGCCGGCGACCAGCAGGTCGTGATCTGGTAACCCATCGCGCCACCGCGTGAACCGCTGCAATCAAAGGCCCGGGATTTCCCGGGCCTTTGTTTTTTCTCTTTGCAGGTATCCCGGTTGGTCAATTGAACGCAGCAAGCAGAGCAAAAGCCGCCGGGGTGCGGCTAGATTGCATTGGGCCGGTGGGGGTGGGTTTGCGGGACACGCTGCAAGTACGTCCATGTAAGCTCCGTCGCCGCATCCATGCGGCTCAGGGTCCCGCAAACCCACCCCCACCGGCCCTTGGACAACTCCCGGCACGCACGGAGAAATCAAACCTGCCCTGCGTGCTTTCGCTTTTCTTTGGGTGCCGACGCACTTTCGAAGGCGGGGGTATGGGCTTTCGCGGGACCGTTGGGCGCCATGGATGGCGCTCACGAGCCTCCAAGGATGGATTTACGGCGTGTCTCGCGAAATCCCACACCCCCGCCTCGTGGGATCTACGAGCCAAAGGCCGTTGCCCTTCTTCCCCATCACGCTCTTTTCGCTTTGCTTGGTACACTCGCGCGATCCCAATCCACACTGGATTCGCTTTACATGTCCAACCTCCGTCCGCTCGCCATTGCCCTGGGCCTTGGCCTGGCCTCCCTGGTCATCGCACACGATGCGCACGCTGCGCCGAAGAAGAAGGCCGCGCGTACGCCGGCGGTCAGTGCCCAGTGCAGCGACTTCTATGAAGCCAGCAATGGCGCGTGGCTGAAAGCCAATCCCGTGCCGCAGACCGGCGCCACCACCGCCCTTGGGCAGCTGGCCGAGCGTACCCGCCTGCAGCAGCGCGACCTGCTGGACGCCGCCATGAAAACCCCGCAGGGCACGGTCCAGAAGCTGCTCGGCGACTTCTGGGCCAGCGGCCTGGACGAAGCCGCGGTGGAAGCCGACGGCTCCAACCCGATCGCCCCGCTGCTGACCCGCATCAACGCCATCAAGAAGGCCAAGGACGTCCCCGCCTCGATCGCAGCCCTGCACCAGGTCGGCATCCCGGTGGCGTTCAACTTCGCGCCCGATGTCGACCTCAAGGCGCTCGACCGCCACATCGGCTACTTCATGCAGGGCGGCATGGGCCTGCCGGACCCGGCCTTCTACACCCGCACCGACGCCGACACCGTCGCGCTGATGGCCCGCTACCGCACCTACGTCAAGCAGATCCTGGCCCTCACCGGCACCCCGGCGGCCAAGCTCGACGCCGAAGCGCAGGCCGTCATCGCGCTGGAAACCGAACTGGCGCGCAACGCACAGTCGCTGGCGGGCATCAACAACCCGTTCAACAACTATGCCCCCATCTCCACCAAGGAGCTCACCAGCCGCTACCGCAACCTGCAGCTGGATGCGTTCCTCAAGGTCCAGGGCGTCAATGACGACCTCGTCTCGCTGGCCGACCCCGCGCTGTTCAAGCAGCTGGACGGCATGGTCACCCGCATCAAGCCCGACCAGTGGAAGGCCTACCTGCGCTGGCGCGTGGGCGATGCCATGGCCCCCTACCTGTCCAAGGCCTACCGCGATGCCGAGTTCGAATTCCGCGGCCGCGTGATCCGTGGCGAAACCATCGCCCCGGCGCGTTGGGAACAAACCCTGGATGCGATCAACGTCGCCGCCGGCCCGATGCTCGGCCGCGAATATGCCAGCAAGTACCTGTCCGCCGATGATCGTCGCCGGGCGGCGGTGATCGTCGACAAGATCCGCGAAGTGCAGATCGATGCGGTCAAGCGCAGCACCTGGCTCAGCAACGATGCCAAGACCGAAGCGCAGGCCAAGCTGGCCGCGCTGAAGATCGAAATCGGCACCTCGCTGCGCGACCTCGACTACAGCGTGCAGCCGATGGGTCGTGGCAGCTTCGGCGGCAACATGCTGATCGCGTCCACCTGGCGCCACCGCGAAGAGATGAAGCGCATCGGCAAGGGCAACGCCGACCGCCGCTGGGACGTGCTGCCGCAGCAGCCCGCGCTGGCCTATGACATCGCGCAGAACCGCCTGATCGTCACCGCCGCCGTGCTGCAGGGCCCGGTGTTCAACGCCAAGGCCGATGCCGCCGACAAGTTCGGCAGCTTCGGTGCCTTGGTCGCCCATGAACTGACCCGCGCCGTCGACGCCAAGGGCGCGCTGGTGGATGCCAAGGGCGAACTGCGCAGCTGGTGGACCCCGGCCGACAAGACCGCCTGGACCCTGCTCGGCAGCCGCGTGGCCGCCCAGTACAGCGCGTACGATTTCCCCGGCATCAAGGGTGCCAAGGTCAACGGCGAGCTGACCCGCGAGGAAAACCTGGCCGACGTGGCGGGCCTGGAACTGGCCTGGGAAGCCTACAAGGCGGTGGAACCGTCGGCCAAGCCGGCCGCCCAGCAGGGCTTCTTCCGCGCGTGGGCCGCGCTGTGGGCGCAGCAGCTGTCGCCGAACGAGGCCGCCCAGCGGCTCACCAGCGACGTACTGGCCCCGGGCCGCTGGCGCACCAACGGCGCCCTGTCCAACCTGCCGGCATTCGGTGCGACCTTCAGCTGCAAGCCGGGCCAGCCGATGCAGCGCGTGGACAACGACCAGATCAAAGTCTGGCGCTGAGCCCGGCCGCAGGCACGGTCAGGAAAAGGGCGCCTTCGGGCGCCCTTTTTCGTTTTGGACCGACGACCGCCGCTGCCCATGTTGCCCGGCCGCAACAGCCACGCATGGCGTGGCTCTACCCTGGATCCGCCGCCAGGCTGCCGCGGTAGGCCACGATCAACCCGATCCACGGCGCGGCGATCTCCACGTCGAACACGAAACGCCCGTCGCGCTCGGTTTCGAACGTGCGCCCGCCCGGCAGCAGCGCCGTCGGCAGTGGAATACCCAGGCACGACCAGCGCCGCGCCACCCGCCGCAGGCAGTCACCCTCGGCCACCAGGGCCAGCGCCACATCCACGATGCCGAAGCGCTCCACCAGCAGGTGCGTGTTCCTGCCCTGCCCGCGACGTTGCCAGGAGGAGAACCGGCGGCCGCCGAAATCGCGGGTACAGCGTTCGCCGCCGCGTTCGGGGGTGAAGCCCACGCTGACCGGCACCGCGCGGGCCGCCGCTGGAAACCCGATCAGCGCCGCCACCATCCGTGCCAGCACCCCGCGCCCGCGCCGCACCTCGGCGGTGCCCCGCCAGCGCCGTTCGTCCACCCTGGCGTGCAGCGCCTGTACCTGCGCCGGCAACTGCGCGAAGGCACTGCCCAGCACCTGCTGGTACAGGGGCGCGTGCGGGTCCTCGCTGCGGAAGCCGGTGAAGATTGCACGGCCCTCGAACAACCGGTGGTAGTCCGACAACGCCAACGCATGCGTGGCAGGCCGCGCGCCCTCGACCGGCGTCTCGCCCGCCAGCAGCTTGCGCACACCGCCTCGATCGCCATCGACGGAATGTACGGGCCGTCCTCGCCCTCGGCGAGCAGGTGCCAGCTTTCCCCCACCGTCTGGCCGCCGCGCGTGCCGGTGGCGTGCACGTACATGCCGCCGCGATGCTCGCCGAACTTCATCCGGTTGAGCACCGTGTAGAACAGCGGTGACAGCGGCACCAGCGATGGCAGGCCGAATCGGGCGCGCGCCTTGGCCAGCAGGTTGAGCACCCGGTGCAGCACTTCCGGCACCGGGCCGGCGCCCATCCAGATATCGGTCAGGGTCGGGTGCTCCGGTGGAATCACCTGCAGGTCGGGCACGTCCACCAGCGAAAAATGCAGGTTGCGCAGCGGTACCTTGCCCGGCACGGCGATGGTGAAGCGGCGGCTTTCGGCCAGCCCCAGCCCGTGCGAAGGCGCGCCGTTGCGCTGCAGCTTCACCAGTGCGCCCGCATACCCCACTACCGCGCGCATCACGTTGAGCCCGATCCCGGCGTACGGCGACGGTGCGATGCCGCCTTCCACCGCCACGATATCCATGCGCCCGGCCATCTCGCGCACCACCGCGGCGGTCAGCACCGGAAAGCTGCTGACCCCGGAGAGCACGAATATTCCGGCGGCCCGGGCCTGCGCGTCGAACCGAGCCACGCCGAACACGAAATCGGCCGCATCGGCGAAGTCCAGGTACGGAATGCGCGCGGCAATGCAGGCCTCAATCACGCTGTACGGGTGTTCACCGTAATCCTGGAACGGACCGGAAGCGTCCACCAGCAGGTCCGGCTGTTCGGCGTGCAGCAGCGGCGCGATGTGCTGCCGGTCGGCGCGCAGCGGGCGCAGCACCGGCGCGCCGGTGTAGTGGGCACAGAACGCGGCCGCCGCGGCGAGGTTGCGGCCGCAGATCAGCAGTTCGAGGTCGGGCCGGTCAGCAAGCAGTCGCGCCAGGCGCCCGCCGAACACGCCATACCCACCCAGGATCAGTATTTTCATGCGGGAAACGTCCTTGCTTTTGTTCCGCCCGTGGCCTGGATACGACGAAGGGCACCGTCGGTGCCCTTCGCGTGATGTGCCGCCTGCGCGTTCGCCGCTAGCGGACGCTGCGGAGGTGGTTCTTGCGCGGACCGCCGCCCGGCGGGCGCTTGTTGAACGGCGGTTGGCCGCGCCAGTACCGGATCAGCAGCCAGCCAAACAGCATCCCGCCCAGGTGCGCGAAGTGCGCCACGCCCGGCTGCCACCCGGTGGCGCCGAGCATCAGCTCCATGGCGCCGAACACGATCACGAAGGTGCGTGCCTTCATCGGGATCGGCGGGAACAGCAGCATCACCCGCTGGTTCGGGAACAGCATGCCGTACGCCAGCAACAGCCCGAACACGCCGCCGGAGGCACCCAGCACGGTGGCCGGGTCGGCCATCATCATGCCCACCAGCAGCTGGCACAGCCCGGCGCCGACGATGCAGACCAGGTAATAGGTCAGGAAGCGCTTCTCGCCCCAGGTCTGTTCCAGCGGCGCGCCGAACATGAAGAGCGCCAGCATGTTGAAGAACAGATGGCCGAAGCCCCCATGCAGGAAGCCGTAGGTCAGCAGCTGCCAGGGCTGGAAGTTGCCGCCCGGCGAGAACGGATCGAAGCCATCGCGCAGCGGCTGCAGCATGAACGGCTCGAAGGTGCCGTTGCCCAGCAGGAACGGCTGCTGCAGCAGGAACAGCACGGTGTTGGCAATCAACAGTGCCTTGGTGACGGTGGGCAGTCGCGGAAACATGAGGGCATCCTTTGGAACCGTGCCCATCATAGCCGCAGCGCCCTGCCGTGACCGCCTCCTGCGTCGTCGCATTCAACCACCGCTTCCCGTAGCGGGGTCAGCCCGGTCCCCACAGCGCGGCGTCCAGGTCGTCACCGGTGCTGCGCGGCATCTGCTTGACCCGCCCGCGCTCGATCGCCACCCCTTCGGCACGCAGCCGCTGGTTCTGCTCGCGCCACCCGTGCGACCCCTCGGGCATGGCGATGCGACCATCAGAGCGCAGCACCCGGTGCCACGGCAGGTCCGGGTCTTCGTTCATGCCCAGCACGCGCGCGGTGAGCCGCGCCCTGCCCGGCAAGCCGGCCTTGGCCGCCACCTGGCCATAGCCCATCACCTGCCCGCGCGGGATGGCGCGGATCACCGCCAGGATGCGCTCGCGCGCCTGCGCCGCCGCATCGGCGGCCGACACGGCATCGGCCGGTGTCACGCGCGTACGCGGCTGACCAGCAGCACCCCCAGCAGCACCAGGGCGGTTCCCAGGATCTGCCACGGTCCCATGGGTTCGTCGAGCAGCCATAGACTCATCACGATGGTGGATACCGGCCCGAGCATACCCACCTGGGCGGCCAGCGACGAGCCGATCCGCTTCACCGCCAGCATGATCGCCAACACCGGCAGCACCGTGCACAAGGTGGCGTTGATCAACGACAGCCAGTACACCGGCGGCGGAGCCTGTCCCAGCGCGGCCAGCGGGTGCAGCACCGCGAAATGCAGCACGCAGAGCGCGCAGGCCACGCAGCTGGCGTAGGCGGTAAGGCGGATCGCCCCGATCCGCGCCACCACCTGGCCGCTGCCGAACAGGTACAGCGCGTAGCTCAGGGCACTGGCAAACACCAGCGCACTGCCGAGCAGAATGCGCCCTCCCTCCAGCTGCAGGTCATGGCCGAACGCCAGCAGCACGCCCAGATAGCTCAGCCCCAGTGCGACCAGCTGCCAGCGCCCGGGCCGCTTTTTCAGCAGCACCAGGCTGATCAACAGCACCAGGGTGGGATTCAGATACAGGATCAGCCGTTCCAGGGTCACGCTGATGTACTGCAGCCCCTGGAAGTCGAGCAGGCTGGACAGGTAGTAACCGGTGAAGCCCAGCCACAGCACCCGGCCGCGATCGCCCCAGGACAGCGCCGTGGCCCGCCGCGCCGACCACACCGCCAGCAGTGCGAACAACGGGAAGGCCATCAGCATGCGCAGCGCCAGCAGCGTGGTGGCATCCACGCCATGCCGGTAGGCCAGTTTGACGATCACCGCCTTGCCTGACGCCGCGATGGCGCCCACCGCAGCCAGCGCGATGCCGCCTGCAGCGATACGGGCGGAGGACGTGGGCAGCGCGGAAACGGTAGACGGCATCGGGACGGCCTCCGGCCGCACGGGGCGGCCGGAGGCTGGAAGGGAGAACGAATTGTCGCACGCTGCCCGACGGCGCGGACCGGGTCGGGCCAGACCCCCGGCGTGTCGCGCGGGCCTATCGCATCAGCACGATTTCTTCGGCCGAGGTCGGATGGATCGCCACGGTGTCATCGAACTGGGCCTTGGTCGCGCCCATCTTCACCGCCAGCGCAAAGCCCTGCAGGATCTCGTCGGCGGCTTCGCCGAGCAGGTGCACGCCCACCACGCGTTCCTCTTCGCCCACGCAGACCAGCTTGAACAGGCTGCGCTGGGTGCCGTCGGAGAGCGCTTCCAGCATCGGGCGGAAGTTGCTGCGGTACACGCGCACGTCGCCGTGCTGCTCGCGTGCCTCTTCCTCGCTCAGCCCCACCGCGCCCAGCGCCGGGTGCGAGAACACCACGCTGGCCACGTTGGCGTAATCCATCTTCGCCTGCGGGTTGCCGCCAAACAGGCGGTCCATCAGCTTGCGCGCGGCTGCGATCGCCACCGGCGTCAGCCCGACCTTGCCGGCGATGTCACCCACCGCGTGCACGCTGGGCACGGCCGTGGTCTGCCACTCGTCGACCTCGACCTCGCCCTTGTCGCCCACCACGATCCCCAGCGCTTCCAGCCCCAGGCCAGCGCTGTTGCCGCGGCGGCCGGTGGCGAAGAACAGCTGGTCGAACACCGCCTCGTGCGGGCCATCGTGGCCGTAGGCGACCACCGCCTCGCCCTCACGGCGCAGTTCGCGCAGGCGATAGTTGAACTGCACCTGCACGCCCTGGTGACGCAGGTTCTCGGCCAGCTGCGCGGTGAGTTCGGCGTCGAAGCGTTCCAGCAGCCGGGCGCCGCGCACCAGCAGCGTGACCTTGCTGCCCAGCGCCTGCAGCAGCCCGGCCAATTCCACGGCGATGTAGCCGCCGCCGACAATGGCCACCCGCTGGGGCGCATCGCACAGGTTGAAGAAATCGTCCGATACCGCGCCCAGTTCCGCACCGGGAATGTCCGGCCGCTGCGGATGCGCGCCGGTGGCAATCAGGATGTGCGTGGCACTGATGCGCACCCCATCGCTGCATTCAACCGTATGCGCATCCACCAGCCGGCCCTTGCGCGGCACCCGCACCACGTTGTTCTGGTTCAGGCGCTTGAGGTAGCTGGCATGGATGTTGGCGATGTAGGCCTGGCGATGCACCACCAGTTCCTTCCAGTCCAACGCCGGCCGCACCGGCACGTCGAAGCCCATCGCCGCGGCCATGCCGATTTTTGCCGACAGGTCGGCCGCCAGCCACATCGCCTTCTTCGGCACGCAGCCCACGTTGACGCAGGTGCCGCCCAGTTCGCCCGGCTCCAGCATCGCCACGCGCTGCCCGTGTTGGGCAGCGCGGAACGCCGCCGCCAGGCCGCCGGAGCCGCCGCCCAGCACGATCAGGTCATAGTCGTAGTGATTGCTCATGGATAGTGCTCGACTCGGTAAGGTGCGCCACACGGTGCAACGCTGTTGCCGCCACCGCGCATGCCGGCCGTGAGCATGCCATGTCCGGCTGCGATCCAGCCGTGAGGACGGCGCTCAACCTGGGGTGGGCGCGCGTCGCAACGGCGGCCAGTGCAGGTAGGTCATCGCACGCCACACCCATTCCAGCGGGCCGAAGCGGAAGTAGCGCAGCCACACCGTGCTGGCCACCACCTGCAGCGCGAACAGCGCCATCGCGAACGGCACCTGGCCAGCGCGCGGCATCTGTTCGAAGGCGCCCAGGCCATACCCGTAGAACACCCACGTGCACACCAGCGACTGCGCGATGTACTGGGTCAGCGCCGTTCGCCCCACCGGTGCCAACCATGCCAGGCGCGCGCGTGCCTGCACGATCCAGGCCAGGTAGCCCAGGCACATCAGCAGCGACGCCACCGAATTCAGCGCGAACGCCGCGCCGCTGGCGGCGGTGAAGGTGCCCGGCGCCAGGTACGGCTGCCAGAGCGCGCTGGCCACCATCATGGTCAGCCCGACGGGCAGTGCCCCCCAGCGCAGCCGCCAGAACAGCCGCGCGAACGTGTCCGGCGTGGCCAGCGCGCCGCTACGGGCGAACCAGCTGCCGATCAGGAACATGCCCAGCACTTCCGGCCCCACCACGATGATCGCGCTGAGCTGGGCGAAGAAGTCACGCAGGCGCTGCGCCACCGCCTGCAGGTAGGTGCCGTGGCCGTACGCCTGGCGCTGCATGTCGATGGTCTGCCCGGCCTGGGCCACGGCGTCAGCCACCTGCGCGCCGGACGGTTCAAGGTGCGCCGACAGGCCCATCAACAGGCCCAGCAGCATCATCAGCGCGGCCGCGCACAGATACGTCAGCACCCCCATCGCGGGCAGCCAGCGCGTGGGCGCTTCGCGACAGGCCAGCAAGGGCACCGACACCAGCGCATACACCACCAGGATGTCGCCGGACCAGACCAGCAGCGCATGGCACAGGCCGATCAGCAGCAGGGCCGCGCTGCGTCGCAGGTAGAAGGGGGTAAACGCGCGTCGCGCTGCGTCGGCGCGCTGGGCCATGATCGCAAAGCCGGCGCCGAACAACAGCGAGAACAGGGTGAAGAACTTGCCTTGCACCAGCACGTAGATGGCCGCGTCCGCGGCGTAGTCCAGACCGTGCCAGTGCGGGTCGATGCCGGTGAAGGCCAGGTCCAGCGGACCGCTGAAGGCCTCCAGGTTCATCAACAGGATGCCGAACAGGGCGAAGCCGCGCAGGATGTCCAGCACCGCGATGCGGTCGCCGGCGGCAACCGGCTGCAGAAGGGGGGAAGCAGCGTTCACAGGCACTCCGTCCGGCAAGGCGGTCATTATGCGGCGGCGTGGGCGCCCACGAACGCAGCGTGCGGGGCGCACAACGGCAACGGCCCGCCGAAGCGGGCCGTTGGATCAGGCGGGTTGGCCAGCACTCAGTGCTGGTGGCCACCGTCGCCGTGCACGTGGCCGTGCTCGAGTTCTTCGGCCGCCGCTTCACGCACATCGACGATCTCGACCGAGAAGTGCAGGTCCTTGCCGGCCATCGGGTGGTTCAGGTCGACGTCGACCACGCTCATGCCCACCTTCTCGACGGTGACCGCGCGCGGGCCGAAGTTGGTCTGCAGCACGACCTGCTGGCCCGGGACCAGCTTGCTGGTGCCGAAATGCTTCTTCGGCACGCGCTGGGTCAGGCCCTCGCGACGTTCGCCGTAGGCATCGGCCGCCTTGACGTCCACCTCGAAGGTGGCGCCGGCTTCCTTGTCCATCATGGCGTTTTCCAGGCCCGGGATGATGTTGCCGTGGCCGATCAGGATCGCCAGCGGATCACGGTCCTTGGAGCTCTCGATCGGCTCCTGGCCCTGTTCGGCAACGGTGTAGTGGAAACGGACGACGCGGTCTTTTTCGATCTTCATGCGCAACTCTGGCTGGTCGCTGCCGATGGCAGACGGGTGGGGCGGGTTGTTCCCCGCCGGATACGCCGCCATCATGACGGCCTTCTGAGGCCGCGCATTATCCGGACAACCTGCACATGACGCCAGTTCCGCGCACGACCCGACTGGCCCTGCTGGCCCTCACCGCCCTGTTGAGCGCCTGCGGCGGCGGCAAGACCACCCGTCCCGCCGCCCCGCCCGCGTCCACCCAGGTCTGGCCCAGCGTGGTTCCCAACGACCCGCAGGCAGCCAACGCGGTGCTGATGCGCGCCATCGGCCTGGTCGGCACGCCCTACCGGTACGGCGGCAACACCCCGGAGTCGGGCTTCGACTGCAGCGGCCTGGTGACCTACGTGTACCGCGAGATGGTCGACCTCAAGCTGCCCCGCACCTCGCGCGATCTGGCCGCCGTGCAGGGCCCGAAGATCGAACCCAAGCGCCTGGCGCCCGGCGATCTGGTGTTCTTTGGCAGCCGCGGCAACGTGTCACACGTCGGCATTTACGTCGGCGAAGGACGCTTCGTGCACGCCCCGAGCACCGGCGGCACGGTCCGGCTGGACTCGCTCGGCGGCGCGTACTGGAAGGACCATTACACAGGCGCAAAACGCGTTCTGCACTAAGCTGAACAGGGGTAAGGGTCAAATTTGTGATGCGCATCACGTGTTTGTAAACGAAAAATTAACGAAATTTGTACCTAATCACTGCGCTTACACGGCATCATCACCCATCGTTTTTATTAAGTGACCGCCGCGTGACGACAGCCGACCTGCCAAGCCAAGGCCAGACCGCCGCCCCCCAGCGCTGCACCCGCTCCGTTTTTCTCGCCGTCGCGCTCTGCCTGGCCAGCCTTCCGGCCTGGGCCCAGTCCGCACCGGCCACTGCTGTCGATGCCGCTTCGGCCGGCGCCAGCACCTCCGAATCCTCCGCGATGGCAAAGCCCAAGGCTGATGCCCCCGCCCGCAGCAAGGCCGACGCCGCTGCCAGCGCCACCCTCGCCGCCCTCCTTCCCCATCTGGCCGCGAACGACACCATTCCCCTGATGGACCGCTCGGCGATGTTCGCCGGCGACCTGAGCCGCCTGCTGGCCAACTACGACGCCAGCAGTGGCGCCAACGGCGCCGTGGTCGGCGGCGCGGCCGACAACGGCAAGGTGCAGTCGCTGCTGCGCCGCGCGATGACCCTGCTGGGCACCCCGTACCGCTGGGGCGGCACCTCGCCGGACAGCGGTTTCGATTGCAGCGGCCTGGTGGGCTACGTGTTCCGCACCGCCCTGGGCATCGAGCTGCCGCGCGTCTCGCGCGAAATGGCCCACGACGGCGAAGCCGAGTTGATCAACGACCGCAACGCGCTGGCTGCCGGCGACCTGGTGTTCTTCGGCCGCAAGGGCCGGGTTGACCACGTGGGCATCTACGTCGGTGAAGGCCGCTTCCTGCACGCCCCCAGCACCGGCAAGGACGTCCGCGTGGACAGCCTGATGACCGGCTACTGGAGCGCCAAGTTCATGCAGGCCCGCCGCGTCGACCTCTAAGTTGCCGCCGCCCGCCTGTTGAGAAAAAACCGCTGCCCTGCAGCGGTTTTTTTTTGGTTCCTCTCCCGGTCGTGGCAGTGCGCTTGGCTCTTTCCATGGCCACCGGCCAAGTGTCGAGGGCCGGGGTGGGTGGGATCACGGGACCCTGAGCGCCATGGATGGCGCGACGGAGCTTACAGGGACGTACTTGCAGCGTGTCCCGTGGTCCCACCCACCCCGGCCCAGCCTGGGTGCCCACACAGCGCCAAGCTTCCGCTCTTCCCTCCATTGAGAAACGCCCCCTTCTTTGGCCGCTGCCACCCCCAACCCGCGTTGTCCCTCTTGTCGAACACGCAACAGCCAGCAAACCAAGTGCCTGCCCGCCTCGTCGGCCCAGGCCGCGGACCCGGACGTGGGGCGGCACGTCCAAGGCCACCGGACCAGCATCAGATTCCGCCCGTGATCCTCGTCTACAAGGTGACGCATGGCGGCAGTCCCTGATTTTCCGGCCCGGTGTGTAATCTGGTTTGGGTCCCCGCAGGCGGCCGAACGGGCCGCACTGGCAGCCGCAGGCTGGCAGGTGCGCGGCGTGGCCACCGACGACTGCGTGGCCATCGGCATGCGCGGCAGTGACCAGGTGGTTGGCCTCCTCGACCTGCGCAGCGCGTTGCCGGCCAACCTGGCCCGGCTGCAGGCCCTGCTCGACGAACACCGGCACATGACCGTGCTGGCCATCCTGCCGGCGGGCGCACCGCCGCCCTCGCCCGCCCTGCAGGCACTGCTGGACGTCTGCGTGGAGACCTTCGCCGCGCCGCTGGACCTGGGCCGCATCGTCCAGCGCCTGCAGCAACTGGCCGGCGACGCCGCACAGCCCCCCACCCACGGACCGCAGCAGCTGATCGGCGACAGCGCCGTGCTGCAGGTCGCGCGCAGCGCCATCCGCAAGTTTGCCCCGGTCGATCTGCCGGTACTCATCACCGGCGAAACCGGCACCGGCAAGGAACTGGCCGCCCAGGCCCTGCACGCATTGTCGCCGCGCCATGCCCGACCATTCCTGGCCGTCAACTGTGGTGCCATCCCCGCCGCGCTGGTCCAGTCCGAACTGTTCGGACACGAGCGCGGCGCCTTCACCGGCGCTGCCAACCGCCGGCTGGGCCTGTTCGAGACCGCCAGCGGCGGCACCGTCTTCCTCGATGAAATCGGCGACCTGCCGCTGGATGCGCAGACCAACCTCCTGCGCGTACTGCAGGAAGGCACCGTCGAACGCGTTGGCAGCAACAAGCCGCTGGCGGTGGATGTACGCGTGCTGGCCGCCACCCACGTGGATCTGGAACAGGCGGTGGAACGCGGCCAGTTCCGCCGCGACCTGTTCTACCGCTTGAATGTCCTGCGCCTGCCGCTACCGCCATTGCGCGACCGCGGCAGCGACATCCTGCTGCTGGCCCAGCACTTCCTGGCCAGCTTCCGCGACCGCCACGTCACCCGCGCGCGCGGCTTCAGTGCCGATGCCAGGCGCGCCCTGGAACGCTTCCACTGGCCAGGCAACGTGCGCGAGCTGCTCAACCGCATCCAGCGCGCGGCGATTGTCACCGACGGCGAACTGATCAGTGCCGCCGACCTGGAGCTGGTCCCGGCGCAGCTGGACATGCCGCAGCGGCTGCTGCATGACGCGCGCCGATCGGCCGAACGCGACGCGCTGCTGCATGCGCTGCGCCAGAACGAATTCAACATTACCGCCTGCGCCCGCGACATGCAGGTCTCACGGGTAACGGTCTACCGACTCTGCCGCAAGCACCAGCTCGCCCTCCCCGAGTTGCGCTGAGGACGAAGCACCGCCGAAGCATGGCCTGCTCCCGAATACCCTCAGCAGCACTCCGCACATCTATCCGCCGAAGAGCCCCCTTTTTGTTAAAGGGGGCGCGCCAACGGCGCGGGGTTTAGGTGGAATGCACACCGTACATGCTGTGAGCGGCACCGGTCACAGCATGTACGGCACCTTGAAGGCCAGGGTGAAGTCCGGCGCGTCCGGGGTCAGGCCGATGCCCAGCAGGCTCACCAGGGTGGTATTGCGGTTCAGTGCGTAGGTGATGCCCAGGTTGAGCGTGCCGGCGTTGGCGTCGCTGCCGATCACCTTGAACCACTGCCCATCGCGGTAGCGCGTGGACGCGCGGCTGCTCAGCTTGTCGCTGAAGGAAATGCTCAGGCTGGTGCGCTCGTTGAACGCGAACGCCACGCCCGCGCCGAAGTAGTACGACCCGCCCAGCTTCACCTCGCCCGGGTTGACCGTATCCGGGTTGGCGTCCAGGTCGTCGAAGCTGCGCGGGAAGGAATGGATGTAGCCGATGTTGGCGAACAGGATCGCCGGATCGGCGGTCTTCACTGCCGACAGGCCCACGTTGGCCTGCCACACGCCGTTGCCGGTGGGCTGCTGTTCGGGCACCGCGAAACGGATGAAGTCATCGTCGTCGCGCTCCAGCACCGTCCAGTCCAGGCCATACGGCGCACGCCCGGTCGGCGCGGTCGCGCCTACCGTGAGCACCGTTTCCGGCCAGCGACCATGCTCGGCAAACAACCGGTAGTTCGCGCTCAGGCCGACATCGCCGATGCCGTTGCCGGTGGTTTCTTCCTGCGCGATCGCCGCGGCCGAACCGCCGGCACCGCCCTTCTGGAACACGGTCTTGCGGGCCAGGTAAGGCACGTCCAGGTTCAGGGTCAGGCGGGGGCTGACGCCCCAGCGCGCGGCCAGGTTGTAGGTGAGCGTGTCCGATTCGACGTTCTCGATGGCGATGTTGCCCAGGAAGATCGCGTCCAGCGCCAGGAAGCCGTTGAGCGTCACCTGTTTGCGGTCATAGCGTGCGTAGGTGAGGCTGTTTTCCACAGTGAAGCGGCGACTGAACAACGCCGCCTGCTGCTGTTTGACGTCATCCACGCTGCGCCGCGAGGCCGGCTTGGCCTGCAGCGCCTCCTCGGCGCTGCTGGCGTAGCCGTCCGCACTGGCGGGGGAGGCCGGGGTACCGGCGGGCAGCGGTGGTGGTGGGGCTGCACCGGCAACGGGCGCGGTCTTGCCCGTCAGCCGGGCCTGCATCGCCTGTACCTGCATGTCCAGTTCGCGCAACCGGCGCACTTCCTGCGCGTAGTTGGCCTTGAGGGTTTCCAGTTGCGCGATCAGCGCCTTGACGTCGGCCTCATCGGCCGGCGCGGTCTGCGCCTGCGCGCCAACCGCAGCCATCAGTGCCAGCGCCGCCAGCGCCAGCGGTGTTACTCGTGTCGAGGTGTGCATTGCCTTGGCCCACGTTGTGTTGTCACTCCCCCTGCCCGGCCATGGGGACTACTGGCCGGGACCCATGCCGACACCCCGCACCAGCGTCATCGCCTGGGCCACGTTCTGGCTGAGCGGGACGTTGCTGGCGAGGGATTGCCGAACAAGATCGATCTGCATGCGATTGCTCACGGTCTGTCCGTCGCTGCCCAGTGCGATGCTCTGCCCGACACTGCCGCTGCGGATCCACTGCTGTACCGCGCCGACACCTTCGATCTGCAGCTGCACCTTGGCGTTGTTGCCGTCCAGCTGCGCCACCGCGCTGACCCCGCCCTGCTGCACGCTGGCCAGTTGCTGGCCCTGCGCTGCCGGCGCGGGCGCATCGCCCTCGCGCACGATGAGGTGGGTAGTGTTGCCGGCCACGTTGCCGTCACCGGCAACCTGGATGCTCTGGGTCAACCCGGCCACGTTCTGCAGGCCACTGGCGTCGATGCTGCGGCCGGTGGACACCGGCAGCGGCGCATCGGCGGCGGTGACCGTGACCGACGGGGTGAAGCTCACTTTCGGCGCCCCCCCGCCCCGGAAATCCATGCCCAGGGTGAGCGCGCTGGTGGCCGCCTGGGTGCCGCTGGTCCATTGGCTGATCATGGTGACCCCGAACCACGCCACGCTGCTGCCATTGACCGTGTATCGGCCGCGCATCAGGTTCAGCTCGGGATCGGGAATTTCACTGAGGCCCTTGCCGGGCCGTCCTTCATCGGCATGTGCCGGCAGGGCCCCCAGCAGGGCCAAGAGCAGTACACCGTGCGTCCAGCGTGCGATATTCATGGTGCCTCCTAGAACAGATCGGCATGGGTGAAGCCGAAATCCACCAACTCCGCGTCGGTGATCGGCCCCTGCCGGGCATACAGCGAGCGCGCACTGGGCCGCTCGCCGGGCTGCAGCAGCACCGTGTTGCGATCGAAGTCAGTGCCGATCACGATGAACACGGCGCGCGACGGCCACGCCTGCAGAAATTCGCTGACGGGAATGCTGCGGTTGCCCAGGATCGGGTCGGCCACGTCCACCACGTCGTCGCGGACCTGCTTGAGGACCACGAAATGGCGGAAGCCCCGCACATCCATCAACACCAGACCGGGCACGCGCAGTGAGCGCAGGCGCTCTTCGTTGACGCGGTAGCCGCGTCCGCGCATGCCCATCGATTCAACGTAACGTTTGATGTCCAGCAGCGAGAACCCCCGCTGGTGGACCAGTTGCGGGTCCGAGACCCCCATCATGCCTTCGATCACCGTCCCTTCGTCCGCCTCCAGGTGGTAGGCGTACCGCAGGATCGTAGCCAGGGCCGCCGCGCCACAGCTGTAATCGGTGTGTTGCCGCACCACGTTGCGGAAGCGCCGTTCCTGCATGCTTTCCACACGCTGGGTCAGCACCGCACCGTTGGGCAGCACGCCACTGAAACCGACATCGCCGGCGCGCGCGGCGCCGAACGGCAGCATCAGCAGCAACAACGACCCGTACAGCGCGTGCTTGAACATTGGCGTGGCTCCGGATAAGGAAGGAGCCCTTGCCCCAAAGGGGGAGAATGGGACAGGGGCCCCCGGGAGCCCGGCCATTGGCGGATGGCCGGGTTTGTTGCGCTCAACGCGTACTGCTTGCGAAAGCGGACAGACTTACTCGCCGGTGCCGCCGCCACCGCCGCCGGTGGCCGGCTGCGCAACGGCCAGGGCCAGGCTGTTGGCCTGCAGGTTGCCCGAGCCGGAGGCGACGTTCACGCCGATGTTGCCGGTGGCGCCGCGGAACGCATCACCGGACAGCGACGCGTTGTTCTCGGCATTGACGTTCACCCAACGGGTGGTGCGCACGGTGCCGCTGAGGCTGGCATACAGGTCCGCGGCCCCGACTTCGATGAAGCCCAACCGGCCTTCTTCGTCGGTGTCGAAGGCGATGCCGCCCACGCCGTCCGTATACGGGTTGGCGGTGGCGTTCTGGATCTCGCTATCCATGTCGAGATGGCCGGTGCTGTTGCCGCCCGGATGCGGCAGTTCACCGCTCCACGAATCCAGGTAGTAGTTGTCCTTCTGGTAGGCGTTGCCACGACCTTCGTAGACACCGCCACCGATGGCCAACGTACCGCCGGCGACGCGACCACGCATGGTCACTTCGGTGGTGTCGGACATGGCGCGCGTGTAGCCTTCGTTGCTCACGCTGTTGCCGGTGGAGACCTGGTTGGAGCTGATGCTCGACTGCGCCATGCGTGCGGTGGACACCGAGGCGGCGAGCGCGTTCTTCTGCTCGTTGTTGTTGCCCGCTGCGCTGTTCACGCCGATGTTGCCGCTGGCGTCGCGGAAGGCGTTTCCGCTGAGGCTGGAGTTGTTGACCACGCCTTCGTTCGTCGTGGTGTTGCCCGCGCCATACTGGTTCACGAACACTTCCGCATCGGACATGCCGAAGGTGAAGGAGGCATCGGCCGCCGACAGCGACGCGGCGTTGTCCTGGGCGTTGTTGTCACCGGCGGCGACGTTGAAGCCGAGGTTGCCGGAGGCATCCTGACCGACGTTTTCACTGATGGACGCGTTGTTGTCGAGCAGCGTGTTGGACGCTTCGTTGTTGGTGATCGACTGGCGGTTGTCGATGACGGCGATGGCCGCCGAGTTCACTTCCAGCTCGCCGGTGATTTCCGGATCACCCGAGAAGTTGATGTCCGAGCTCAGGCGCAGGTCCTTTTCCAGGTTCACGTCGACACCGTGGTTGTTCTTTTCCTTGCGCTCGTCGGCCTGGATGTTGCTGTTCTCGTTCACCGTCACGGTGCGGTTGCGGGTGACGTCGCTGTTGACGGTGCTGTTGCTGGTGGAATTGCTGTTGGTGGTGGTGTTGCGGGTCCGGTTCCAGGTACGCGAGTCGGTGAGCGTATTGGTTTCGGTGTTGGTATCGGTGTTGGTGTTGGTGCGCGTTTCAACCACGTTGTGGAGGTGGTTGATGTTCGCGTTCTGGTTCTGGTTGTCGCGGTCGTTGCCCCAGCCGTTGGCGCCGGCGGAAGCAGACGCGGCGGCGATGGCCAGCGCAAGTACGGTCCGTTTCATGTTGGTGTTCATGGTGCCCTCTCTCTCATCACAGACAATCGGGTGGATGTGACTACTCACGGGGTGGACTGCACCGAGATGCTCAGTTGATTGGCGGTGGCGTTGCCGGATCCCGCGATCTGATTGAGTTGCAGGACGCCGTCGAAGCCCTGCAGCGCGGTGGCTTCCACCGCCACGCTGCGGGTTCCGGCCGGCCGGCCGCGAGTAGCGGCCGCCTGCCCCCCTGCTGACACGAGCGCCCCCGATGAGGCCAGGGCCTCGTCGTTCGACTCGCGTATGCCCTGTTGCGCCAGCGTGGCAGTGACGACGTTGATGGTCGCGTTGCCGGTTCCACTGGCCTGGTTGATCATGGCGACGCCGCGGGCGCCGCTGAGTGCCTGTCCGCCGATGCTGGCGCTGGCGTCCATCGGGCCGTCGCCGAGCACCTGGTTGGTGCTGTGTTGCTTGCGGGCGTTGATGGCAATGTGTGCGTTGGAGCCGTTGGCGATGCCGAGCAGGTTGGCCTGCTGGTTGAGGTCGCCGGCGGTCAGGTTGACGGTGATGGCACCGTCGGCGCCGGACAGCGCGCGGCCGTCGATGCGGCTGGTGCTGAGGTAGGAGAGCATGGCGGCATAGTCATCGGACTGCTGCGCGTGGAGCGGCAGCGGTGATGCGATGACGGTGGCCAGCAACAGGGTGCGATGCAGGCTGTTCATTTGCCGGGCCCGCCCGCAGGTTGGCCCAGCGGGAACTGCGCGAGCGCGCCGCGGACCTGGTCGCCGATGCCGCGGGTGGCACCGGTGACGGCGCCCATGGGGCCGCCGATGGCGTTGCTGAGCTGGCCGCCGGAGAGCACGCCGCAGTCGGTCACTTTGCCCAGGGTGGAGGTGACGTTGGTGCCGGTGACGCGTTCGATGGTGGTCTGGGTGTGGGTGACGGCGGCACCGGTGTTGGAGCCCAGCGAGGCATAGTCGTCGTCGTTGAGTTCGTCCATGCCGGTGGAGGTGCCCAGGGCCTGGTTTACTTCGCGCTTGGGCGAGGGGTCGGCGATGAGGGCCATGCCGGGAGGCGCGGGCCGGTACGCGGGCCGGGCGGAGACATCGCGCAGGAGGACGATTTCACCGGCCTGCGCCTTGACGCCCTGGCGTGCGCCGGAGGCCTGGGCGGCTATCGGCAGGGCCAGCGCGGTGGCCAGCAGCCAGAGTGCGGCGGTGGTGGTGCGGTGTGCGGCAACGCTGTCCATGGCGCCCTCCTCGAAACGTGCGGAGGGGTAACGCAGCAATCGTGCCAACTCCGCGCGCCAGCAAATACGGGCCTTCGCCGCCACTACGGGTGTAACAGCGCAACACCGTTGTTACAGATTCGTTGGAGATAACATCTGCTGAACAAGCGCATCACACGACCGACAAGCCCGCCGCTGCTCGGTTCTTCGTGGGTGTATCAGGTGTGTTACACCGGCTGATACACCGTTTACAGCGCGTAGTCAGGTTGGTCACACGCGTTTTGTTTTACCGCAGTGCGCGTGCTGTCTCTACAGTTGCGTGGTTACGAGCGGTGCGGCGAAAAGCGTCGTTTGCCTTGTGCCCCCAACCTGGGATGGGGTGGGTGGGTTCACGGGACACGCCGCAAGTACGTCCGTGTAGGCTCCGTCGGCGCATCCATGTGCCTCAGGGTCCCGTGTACCCCCCCCCCCCAAACCACCACACA
>Ga0308157_10001737_pt1 | contig 41197 bp, 43 predicted proteins | sample PhyBR1_FD_201035 | JGI IMG/M metagenome (GOLD analysis project Ga0308157, IMG submission 201035) | Phyllosphere microbial communities from UC Gill Tract Community Farm, Albany, California, United States - DLSLB.R1 | ecosystem: Host-associated > Plants > Phyllosphere > Unclassified | place: USA... | reverse complement strand
GTCGTCAAAGACCATGACGGAAACCGGTTAAAAGCGTATGAATACCATTATAAAAACTAAAGGCCATGCAACAGCTAAAAACACTTATCTACAGCCTGCTGCTTTTGAGCAGCCTTGGCAATCTGTATGCGCAAAGCGAAAATCAGAACTACGTCAAAGAAACCATCTACCGAAGACCAGCCGATATCAATGGTATATATGTTCTTAATAGTAATCAGCATTATATCACCACCACCTATACCGATGGTCTGGGACGTCCGATACAACGGATACAGGAAGGGATGTCACCGGATGAAAGCAAAAAGATTGTCACGCATATCGAATACGAAAAAAACATCGGACAAACGCGCCAATACCTGCCGTTTACTGAAACAGGTAAAATCGAAATAGGTACTGTTGAACTTCCGTTTACCTTATATAACTCCGACTACGTAGAAAATGCGAAACAAAAAACACATACGTTCTACAGCAGTCAGAAATACGAATACACTCCCAATCCGTACAGTGAAAACCGTCTGGAACGCGCCCCTGCACAGCGGGTATTAGAAAGCTCCGCTCCGGGACGAGACTGGCATATGGAACTCGGAGAGCACACCATCAAATACAGCTATGACTTTAACCACAGAGACAAAGAAGCGGTATATAAACTCGAGATGGATACCTATTGGGATGAGGATTATGGCTTATACCGCAATAAAATAGGAATTCGTGATACGTATGCACACAACAGCCTGCACAAAACCATTATCAAAAACGAAAACTGGAAACCCGAAGACGGTCTGGACAACACCACCGAAGAATTCAAACGCGTGGATGGTAAAGTCGTGCTCAAACGCATCTACAACAGACAAGATCCGCACGATACCTACTATCTGTATGACCGCTTTGGCAATCTGGTGTATGTCTTGTCCCCTGAGGGAGAAAGCCTGCTGAATCAGGAAAAAATTGATCTGTTGGGCTACCAGTACCTGTACGACCATAAAAACCGTCTGGCCGCGAAAAAACTACCCGGAAAAGACTGGGAATACATTGTGTATGACAAAGCAGACCGCATTGTAATGACCGGACCGGTACACAACCCGTTCGGAGAAGAAGAATCGGGCTGGCTGGTCAGCAAATACGACATATTTAACCGTGTGGTCTATACCGGATTTCACATAGCGAAAATTTCTTTTGAAAGCCGTAAAGACCTTCAGGACATCATCAACAGTCAGGATCCGATCAACGAGCATAAAACCACCTCGGGCAGTATCGACAACCAGACGGTATGGTACAGCAACGACCTGTATCCAAATGATCTGAGACTGCTTACGGTCAACTACTATGACGACTATGCGTTTCCGGATGCTCCGACACAATTTCCTGTAATTCAGGGCACGGCAACACAAACGGCAGTAAAAGGACTGGCAACAGGCAGCTGGACGCGCATCCTGCAAAGTTCCAACGACTATGCCGCCGACCGCAGCTACACCCTCTATGATGTACGCTACCGTCCATTGCGTGTCGTTACGCAAAACTATTTGGGAGGCTTTACCCAAAACGACCATACCTACAGCTTTACAGGCCAGGTACTGAGCACCATCACCACCCATCAGCGCACAGCATCAGCAGCACCGCTCACCATAGCAGACACCTATACCTATGACAACAGAGACCGACTGCTAAGCCACAGCCAGTCGGTCAACGGAGCGGCTGCACAGCGTATCGCAGAAAACAGCTATGACGAACTCGGCGCTTTATCACTGAAAAAAGTAGGCGGACTGCTCTCGGCATCCGAACCGCTGCAACGCGTAAGCCATACCTACAACATCCGGGGCTGGCTCAAACAAATCAACCCGTCGTATCTGCACTTTGCCGATGAAGGAGGCAACACCCTTTTTGGCTATGAGCTCAACTACAACACCTCGGAATATGAAACAGGGACTCCGTATCAGTACAACGGCAACATCAACAGCGTACGTTGGCGTACAGCTACCGACAACCAGACGCGTGCCACGGCATTCCGTTACGACAAACTCAACCGTCTGGGAGAATCGACCATGCTGCGCTACAACTACAATGAAAGTCCGCGTGCGGGCTATTTTGAGCCTATAGGTGCGTATGGGGAACGCCTCTCTTACGATAAAAACGGCAACATCCAGCGACTGCTACGCACCGGACAGGAAGTCAACGGACAGACCTTAGATCTGGACGATCTGCGCTACCGTTACCACGGCAATCAGCTTACGGAAGTCACCGATCAGACCAACAACCCCGATGGATTCCATGACGGACATACCGATGGCAGAGACTATGAATACGATAAACTGGGCAATATGATCGTCGACCGCAACAAAGACATCCTCAATATCCGCTACAACCATCTGAACCTGCCTTTAGAGATCAACATCAAAGACCACGGCATCCGTTATCTCTACGATGCAAACGGTACCAAAGTAGCCAAAATCGTAAAAACAGATGAGGGAGAGAAAACTACGGACTACCTTGGAGGCTTTCAGTATTATGAAAACGAACTGCAATTTTTTCCAACAGAAGAAGGCTATGTTTATCCTAAAGACAAAAAAGAGTATCTTTACGTATTTCAGTACAAAGACCATCTGGGCAATGTGCGGTTAAGCTATCAGGACATCAATGGCGACGGCAGCATCCAGCCTACCGAAATCCTCGAAGAAAACAACTATTACCCGTTTGGATTAAAACAAGAAGGGTATAATGATCTGGCATTAAATAACGGTAATGAACAGGCGCAACAATATAAATACAACAACAAAGAATGGCAGAGTGAGCATGCCTTAAATACGTATGATTACGGAGCCAGAAACTATGATCCGGCCTTAGGAAGGTTTTTTAATATAGATCGTCTTGCTGAAAAATATGAAGCAATTTCTCCTTATGCCTATGTAGCTAATAATCCTATAAAATTTATAGATATCAATGGCGAATGGATAAATATCTATGATAGCGGAAACAAATACAGATACATGACTGGTGGACAAGTTCAACAATGGAGTAAGGAACTGGGGAGATGGGAAACTGTACAGATGAGCGAAGTCTCCACTTATGTAGCGACTATCATACAATCTATTTATGAACTTGAAAGTAGTGGTGCTACTGGCGGGGCGGTTGTAGGATATTTTGCTAACGACAATCGTCATGCTAATTTTAATGGGTATAAACCTACAACTTACGCAAATTCTGCCGGTAGTATTTATGTACAATATGGTTTTAAAACAAATTCTCATATAACAGTAGATGGTTTACAATCAACTAAAATTTTTATAACCTTTGGACACGAGCTGGCACATATTATTGATAAATATGAAAATCCAAATAATTATGATGATACGTGGGAAAAGGATAGCAATGGAAAAGTAATTAAGCGATCAGAAATTTTTGCCACACATATAGAAAACCAGATACGGTCACAAAGTGGTTATCCATTGCGTAAATATTATGGAATATCTCAAGATGCAGAAACTGGAAGAATGAAAGGTCTGAGAGGAACTGAAGTATTAGATGGAGATAACAATTCATTATATTTTAGACAAACAGCCCCAAGCATTTTTGATATACAAAACCGAGGAGAAATCATTAATGAAAAAATTCAAAAAATAAAAAGAAAAGATGAAAGGTATCGTTATTAAAAGAATATGTAGCTTATTATTTATGGTAATCTTATTAAGTTGCAAAACCACCCGACTTCCAGAAGTAAGTAATAAGTTGGATTCTGTTTTTAAGGAACAGGAAAATTTGTATAAAAAACAAAAAGTATGGAAATATGTACAGTGGGAATATAAATACAGTAGAAAAGTAATTGACAGTATTTTTACTCACTATAATCTGCACGATTCGGAGGATTTTTTTATTTTGACATACACTAATTCTTTAGCCGATTATAGTCTTGAGGTAAAATCTATTGATAAAGAAATAAATTTGAAATTTTATAATGGATATAAAAAATTAGAACTTTTACCTAATAGTATAGAGATGACTGATTTTAAAGAATTAGTTGGCGGTGATTTTATCGAATTTGTAAATAGCAAAACACAGGAAGAACTAACTGATTGTGGTAAAAAATCAGGAATTATAAATAGTTCAATGGTGTTATTTACCCATTATAATAAAGGTAATATTACTGTAAAACGCTTTGAAACCTGTGATTATGCAGAGTATTTTAATTTGGAAAGACTCAAAGAGGTAGATTGAGAATAATAATAACAATTTCAAAGAGATAGTTCCAACTTTAAATTGATGTAAAGTATGATAGTAAGTTAATTGATAGTAAAGGAAATTCATTATTCTATAAACAAACGCTTCCAAGTGTATTTGATGCTGTTAACAGAGGAGAAATCATTAATGGAAAAATTCAAAAAATAAAAAGAAAAGATGAGAGGTATCGTTATTAAAAGAATATGTGGCTTATTATTTATGATAATATTACTAAGTTGCAAAACCACCCGATTTCCAGAAGTAAGTAATAAGTTGGATTCTGTTTTTAAGGAACAGGAAAATTTGTATAAAAAACAAAAAGTATGGAAGTATGTACAGTGGGAATATAAATATGACCGAAAAGTAATTGACAGTATTTTTACTCAATATAATCTGCACGATTCGGAGGATTTCTATATTTTAAAAAGCACTGAAAATGCAGTACTACATTACAGTCTTGAAATAAATTCAATTGACAAGAATATACATTTAGCTTTTGTTAAAGAAGAAAATAAATTGGTTCAAATAAATGGCGATTTATCAAGAATGAGTTATTATTTAGATTTTAAAGATTTAGGAGGTACCAATTTTATTGATTTTATTAATAATACCTCTCAAGAGGAATTGGAAAATAGCTATAAAGCCGCACCAATGATTAACAGTACTATGATAATGTTTACTCGTTATAAGAAAAGTTTTATTGCAGTAAAGCGTTTTGTTACTTTTAATTACGCTGAATATTATAATTGGGAAATTTCCAAAGAGAATGATTTGAAATAGTAATAACAATTTCAAAGAGATAGTTTCAAATTTAAATTTGAGAATATATTTTAAAGCTTTTTTTATAAATTATAAAAAGCCCCATTACACGAGTTTTGGGGCTTCATTTTAAAAGTAATAATCTATTGGTACACCGTTCTATAAATACACGTATGTAGGTCAGGAATTTCAGGACGATTGGGGTCTTAATATGACCGCTATGGATTTCCGACAATATGATCAGGCGTTAGGACGCTTTAACGTGATGGATGCGTTAAGTGAAATGGCGTATGAGCAGACACCGTATCGTTATGGATTTAATAATCCGGTGTTTTGGAAAGATCCTTCAGGCTTGTTTGAAACCCATAAACAGGCGGCAAAGTTTTTATCGGATAACGGATTAAACGGAAGTATCACTTATAATCAGGATTTTAACGGTTATGTGGTAACGGTTCAAGGAGGAGAATTTGACGGTACTCAGTTTTATGATTTTAGTGAGGTAATGGAAGATATGGTCATTGAAACAACCAGTAAAAGAGGTGGAGGGGGTAATGGGAATGAAAATGGTACTTTAGTATCCTTATTTCAAGAGCCTGGTAAAAAGGTTATGGAAAGTAAGAATAGTTTTTTAGGGAAATTGTGGTTTACATTAGAACCAAGAGAATGGACAGACGAAGAAACAAACCTTACATATCAAGTTAACGCTGATGGGACAATTAAAGGAATAAGACCTCTTGGAGGATTGGGGGTTTTGGGGTTTGTTAATGGTGGTGGTACATTAAAAGCAGTTAAATCAATAGATAAGTCAACATATTTGGTTTATAAAGGTCTTGATGCAAGTGGTGATGTTAGATACGTGGGCATTACAAGTAGAGCACCATCAGTTCGTTTCTCAGAACATCTAACTTCAGGAACTACAAAATCACTCTTAGATTATAGAGTAATAGATGGAGCAACTGGTTTAACAAGAACACAAGCAAGAGCTTTGGAACAAACATTGATTAATCAACATGGATTAGGTAAAAATGGTGGACAACTATTAAATAATATAAATTCCATATCACCTAAAAATTGGTGGAAATATAATATTAAATAATTATGGCAAGAATAGTAATAAAGGTAGGAGATATATTTTCAGTTAAGATAGATGATAATTATAAGAGATACTTTCAGTATATTACGAATGATCTTACACAGTTAAACAGCAACGTAATTAGAGCTTTTAAAAAAGCATACCCAATTAATATAAATCCTGATGTATCAGAAATTATAAAAGATGAAATAGAGTTTTATGCTCATTGTATAGTAAAGTTGGGTTTGAAGATGAGTATTTGGGAAAGGATTGGAAATACGACTGAAATAGGAAATACGACTGATATTTTGTTTAGAGATACAAATGATTACGGTACGAAAGTTGGTGAAGAACCTATCAAAGTTTCTCACAAATGGTATATTTGGAGAGTCAATGATAAAGAGTTTACTCGTGTTGGAAAATTAAAAGGAGAAGATAGAAAAGCATATAACGGAATTGTGATGAATCCATTAGGAATTAAAGAACTTTTAAAAGGAAATAAATATCCAATTAATTATCCTGATTTTGAATAAAACTTAGATAAAAGCCTCAGTTATAACTGAGGCTTTTAATATCTTATTTTTAAAAGAAAAGAAGTTATGATCTGGCATTAAATAACGGTAATGAACAGGCGCAAAAATATAAGTACAATGGTAAAGAATATGACGACCATTTTGGATTGAACGTTTATGAAATGGATCTTCGTCAGTATGATCCTGCTATGGGCAGATGGGTGGTTCAGGATCCTGTAATCCATCATGATTACTCGCCTTATAGTGCTTTTGACAACAATCCGGTATATTGGAGTGATCCAAGTGGTGCTGATTCGCAGTTGTATAAAGATAAGAATGGTAATGTTGTTGCGGGTAGTTTTGATGGACAAGATGCTATAAATCTTTTTAATCAGTATCTAAACAGCAGCTCTAAAAAGAGTGAAGAAGAAGTTCAAAAGATGTATGAATTTACTAAATCTGAAGAGAATGATGGTAATGGTGGCGGTGATGGTCCTGGAAAAGGAAATAAGAAAAATAATTCTAAAAAAGAGAGTAAAGTAAAAGATTCATTTGATGTAGGTATTACTGGTATGAGTTTGATTAGTTTTGAAGGTCGCTACTATCTTGTCGATAATAGTTTTATAAATTTGAATAAGTTGAATACAAATATTAAAATTATAGGAGGGTTAAACGATATAATAAATACAGGTATGCATGTAAATAATATAGTAAAAGCGTCTATGGAAAATGATGATATTGCTAAATTTAATAGTACGAGTGAATTAATTTTTGACGGTGCTATTCTTATTATTTCTCGATCTCATCCTGCAATAGGCATTGGAACCAGTTTAATAACTTTTATGAAAAGTACAGATTTATGGAAAGAAGAAAAAGCAAAATTAGAACGTAGTAAATCAACTATGAATACTTCTATTAAGACTCAAATTACACCAAGATCATCTTATTATAGAGAATGTGCTACATGTCCTACTAAATTTCGATAATTATGAATTTATATGATAAAATATTTTATATCCTGTATCGTGATACTTTAAAAACAAATACCTATTTTATACCCATGCATTTAACCATAATTCACATGGCTATATTAACAAGTTTTTATCTTAATGCAATATTGTTTTTTTACTTTCATGACATTTCACTTATAATAAATATTTATAGTTTTAGTTTATCAGTAATTTTTCATTATGTATATTTTTTTAGAAAAAATAGGTGTGAAATAATTATAAAAGAATTGACAGAACAAAAACTTTCAGATAGCTTTAAGATAATTACTAAAGTTATCTTTTATTCAAGTTATGCAATTCCTATTGTATTATATATTTTATATGCCTAAAAATATCTTATGAAATAATAAATTAAGATTAGAAGCATAAATAAATCGATATAACTATAAGTATTTAAATTTTTACATCCAAAAATCAAAACCCCATTACATGAGTTTTGGGGCTTATTGTATAAAAAACGGCTGTTATACAAAATGATTTTCGACTTTTAAAGAACACCGTTTTTATTACAAAGTAAACTACTCCAGTATCCGTTATCTCTATGATGCAAACGGTACCAAAGTAGCCAAAATAGTAAAAACAGATGAGGGAGAGAAAACTACCGAAATCCTCGAAGAAAACAACTATTACCCTTTTGGATTAAAACAAGAAGGGTATAATGATCTGTCGAGTCCGCATCCGTTCTATAAATACACGTATGTAGGTCAGGAGTTTCAGGACGATTGGGGCTGAATATGACCGCTATGGATTTCAGACAATATGATCAGGCATTGGGTAGGTTTAACGTGATGGATGCGTTAAGTGAAATGGCGTATGAGCAGACACCGTATCGTTATGGATTTAATAATCCGGTGTTTTGGAAAGATCCTTCAGGCTTGTTTGAAACCCATAAACAGGCGGCAAAGTTTTTATCGGATAACGGATTAAACGGAAGTATCACTTATAATCAGGATTTTAACGGTTATGTGGTAACGGTTCAAGGAGGAGAATTTGATGGTACTCGGTTTTATGATTTTAGTGAGGTAATGGAAGATATGGTCATTGAAACAGGAAGTAAAAGAGGTGGAGGGAGTAATGGAACCCCTGTCCCTTGTGTGAAATGCCATCATGATGGGATGGTAGAAAATGGTCAGCCTATTAATTTTGATTTTCTTGGAACTGATGGATATAAAATATGGGGTGTAGGAAGTGAAGATCGTGGAAAAAAGAGAAAAGGTAAACATAAATCAATTAATGTTACCGATATGTGGAATATTGGAGCTGGCGGAACCTCTTTGAAAAGCACAGGTCTTATTTTTGAGTTAGGTAAAGCAATACAAACAGCTACGACAAGTACTGGTGCTGGTGTTTCAATAATTGAAGATAAAAATGTGTCTGAATTTATTGAGGTTATTTTACTTAATTCAGGAACGGGAGTTGATTCAGTTCCAATTAAATTAAATAGTAATCAATATAAAAGATTGAATGATCCAACTAATGATAATGGATTCAAAGATTCATTACATAAGAAATATAAATTTAATACCTATATTAAGCCTTAAATGAGAAAAATATTATTAATAATAATTAGTTTTGTTTTTATTACAAGTTGTAATAAAGACAAAATCATTGTTACAGGATTCAATGAGATAGATGATATATATCTATTTTCAGAGAAAGAAAATATTAAGCTAGATGAGAAAGATGATTATTTAGAGACATATAAAATAAAAAATAATATTGATTCCACCTATATTGTTTTCCATTTAGGTGATAAAATCAACAGGGGATGGATGTATAAAGATGTCTTTATTGGAGATTGGTATTATGAATCAAAAACTATCGATGGAATAATGACTGATAGTATAATAAACTATATAAATTTCTGTGGCAGGAAAAATATCAATACCAAGAAAATTTTTAATGAAAATAAAATGGATGTGGTTAAAAGCTATTATTATACTATCTCATTAGATAAAAATAAATATAATCAGGATGAAGAAGTAAATATAAAAATACAATTTCATTATGATAAAAATATTTACACTGATATTATAAAAATTTATTTTTTTAAAGAGAATTATATAAATGATTTTTGTAATTACAAAAGTCAAAATAGAGATAGTTTATTAGTAAGAAATAATCAATTTGAATTTGTTTCAGAATTTAAAACAAGAGGTAGGCACAAAATACAAGGGTATTTTTTTACAGAAAGTAAAAAAGGTGTTGGAGATGATTTACACATAATTAGACCAATATTTTTTGAAATTCCTATAGAAGTAGATTAAATTGGAATCATGATATTTTTAAGTCAGTTAGTGTTAGTAACTGACTTATTTTATTATATTGATAACAATTTTAATTTAGTTAACCGTGTATTTATAAGCAAAAATGTACCAATCTATAGTTAAAAAACAAGAGTTTACTTATAAAATAGAATAATACTTTTTCATTTGGAAACTGGATAAATATAATTAACAAATATGTATATTTTGTTATATCTAGACTTGATATAATTAAAGTCGATAAGTTAAATTCTACTACAAATATCATTTAAGTAAAGTCGCGTTTGGTTAGGCAACGTTAATGGAGACGGCAGCATCCAGCCTATCGAAATCCTTGAAGAAAACAACTATTACCCGTTTGGATTAAAACAAGAGGGGTATAATGATCTGTCGAGTCCGCATCCGTTCTATAAATACACGTATGTAGGTCAGGAATTTCAGGACGAATGGGGACTTAACATGACCGCTATGGATTTCCGACAATATGATCAGGCATTGGGTAGGTTTAACGTGATGGATGCGTTAAGTGAAATGGCTTATGAGCAGACACCGTATCGTTATGGATTTAATAATCCGGTGTTTTGGAAAGATCCTTCAGGCTTGTTTGAAACGGAAAAACAGGCAGCAAAGTTTTTATCGGATAACGGATTAAAGGGAAGCATTAGTTATAACAGTAATGTAAATGCTTATGTGATTACAATAGAAGGAGGAGAATTTGATGGAGATAGTTATTATGAAATGGATGGTAAAGGTTCATTTCTTCATGCAGAAATTGGAGGAGGCAAAGGCGGTGGAGAGAAAGATAATAAAACTTTAAAACAGAAATATGTTGATAATTTATTAACTTCACATAATGTGAATTCTATGTTACAAATGGCATATTCAATTGTTGGAGATGTTTTAATTGAATCTACAGAATATGGAGAAGTGTTAACTAATCTTAGAGAAGCATTATTTCAGACATATGGTGATCAGAGAAATAAAAGAATAAACGAAGAAATTAGCATAATAGTTAGTATTGTCAAAGCAATAAAACAGAATGTTGATAAAGGAAAAATTTCTGATAAGTATTTTTCTTTAACAGGAATGTCCTTTTTGATGAAAGCAACAGAACTTGGTATTAAAAATATAGCAATTGAGAAGCAAATACAGGTAATTGATAATGCTACATACCAATCTAAAATTTTAAAAAAACATACTGGAGGTTCATTTTCTGGAGGAGGCGCTGGAGGTAATTGGAAAAAAAATAATTAAAAAATGAAAGCAAAAAAAATAATATTTATAATAATAGTTTTTCTATTGGGATTGGGGTATGGGGGATTTATTTTAATGAAGAATACTATTTCTGAAAATATAAAATCAGATGAATCAGAAGTTAAAAATTCATGGGTTGAGTTAAAAAACAATATAATAATTAAGAATAACAAGTTAATCGATTCTTATAGTTCTGATAAACTATTAGTTAATATAGTTTCTCTTGCCCTGCAGTCTAATAAAGAAATTAAGAAAAGTGAATTCTGTAATTTAGATATTGTCGAAAAAGAATTTTATTTAAACCAAGAGTTATTGAGTTTTAAACTTTCAAATAGTAAATTGAACGTCTCTTTGAATACTTTAATTGAAAAATATAATCAAGAAGTATTATTGTTTAACAGAAAATACCGTAGTTATCCAAATAGATTCTTTTTTAAGCGATTTGGTTATAAAGAAAAAGAATTCTTTTATCTTAAATATGGAGAAGAAAATAAAAATCCTAAGAAAAAAAAGGAAGATATTTTAAACTCATTTGGAATATAAATATGTGAAAAAGGTTTGGTAGTTCTGTATAGTATTATTAAATAAAAGGGATTTTGATAACTGTAAATAATTAAGATGTATTAAAAATTCAAAAATGCATTGCAATTAATTTTAGGAATTGTTGTTTTTATTATATTTTTTTTGGTAATTATATACTTTTTCGGTTTAATATTTAATGAAATCATGTATAATTATTATGATAATAAAGGAAAACGGAATTCAATCCACTTTGCCAGAAGAAAACAACAATTATTAAAAAAAGCAGTGGTAATAGACTAATCCTAATATTCCCCTTCATCATCTTTGAGTAAGGGGAATATTTTTATAATCATTTTTTAGTATACCCAACTAATAATCATAAGTTATGGTTATAGAAATGAACAGGCGCAAAAGTACAAATACAACGGTAAAGAATATGATGACCATTTTGGATTAAACGTCTATGAAATGGATCTTCGTCAGTATGATCCTGCTATGGGCAGATGGGTAGTTCAGGATCCTGTAATCCATCATGATTACTCGCCTTATAGTGCTTTTGACAACAATCCGGTATATTGGAGTGATCCAAGTGGTGCTGATTCGCAGTTGTATAAAGATAAGAACGGTAATGTTGTTGCGGGTAGTTTTGATGGACAAGATGCCCAAAATCTTTTTAATCAGTATCTAAACAGCAGCTCTAAAAAGAGTGAAGAAGAAGTTCAACAGATGTATGAATTTACTACATCTGAAGAGAATGATGGTAATGGTGGTGGTGGAGATCCTTTTGTTGGAAAAAAAGTTTTAGAGGCGAAGACAAGTACATTAGGAAAACTATGGGCTACATTGGAACCGAGAACATGGACAAGTCCTTATAATGTAGTTTACAATGTTGATGCAAATGGGGTAGTTATAGCCGTGAGACCTCTAGGAGGTCTAGGAGTTTTAGGTTTTGTTAGTGGTCCTAGTTCGTATAAATTGCTTAAGTTCGGAGGTGATGAAGCTATTAAACATTTTAGTAAGCATGCCAATCAAATAATGAAAGTTACAGGGAGAAATAGCTATAATCTTGGAAATTATGTTGATGATGCTAATTGGATTATTAAGCATGGAACATATGATTCTAATTTAAATGGATATTATTATTTTATTGGCAATAGTAGTAAAGGAGAAGCACTATTTGGTTTTGTAGGTTTAAAAAATAAAAGTTCAGTTATTTCTACCTTTCACATTAAAACGGCAAAACAATTAGGTATAAAATAAATGTATATGAAAGAGTATAAAGTTAAAATAAAAAAAATAGATTGGTTAGATAAGGAAGGTTTAGAGGCTGAAATATTATTTGAAATGAAAGAACAATATTTATGGGCTTTCTGTCATCCCTGTGATTTTATTGAAAATGAAGAAGAAATAGTTTCTTTTGATTTTATTGAAAACGAAATATCTGAAAATGAATTTTGGAATAAAAATTCAAATAATATAAAAAAAATAGTTCCTATGGAATATGACAAATGGTCGTATTCTTGTTATGGACAAATAGAACAAATTAATCCCATTATGGTTAATTGTGGTCCTATCACTTTTTCATTGGGTAACTGGATAAATGATATAAATATAATTAACAACTATGTATATTTTGTTATATCTAGACTTGATATAATTAAAGTCAACAAGTTAAATTCTACTACAAATATCATTTGAGCAAAGTCCCGTTTGGTTAGGCCATGTCAATGGAGACGGCATCATTCAGCCTACCGAAATCCTCGAAGAAAACAACTATTACCCGTTTGGATTAAAACAAGAGGGGTATATGATCTGGCATTAAATAACGGTAATGAACAGGCACAAAAGTATAAATACAATGGTAAAGAATATGATAACCATTTTGGATTGAACGTCTATGAAATGGATCTTCGTCAGTATGATCCTGCTATGGGCAGATGGGTAGTTCAGGATCCTGTAATCCATCATGATTACTCGCCTTATAGTGCTTTTGACAACAATCCGGTGTATTGGAGTGATCCAAGTGGTGCTGATTCGCAGTTGTATAAAGATAAGAACGGTAATGTTGTTGCGGGTAGTTTTGATGGACAAGATGCTCTAAATCTTTTTAATCAATATCTAAACAGCAGCTCTAAAAAGAGTGAAGAAGAAGTTCAAAAGATGTATGAATTTACTACATCTGAAGAGAATAATGGTAATGGTGGAGATGGAAAGAATCAAAATTAACCAAAAGGTAAGTTAAGTACTGCGACTGTTTATATTGAAACAGATGGAATTGGACATGTTTATATTGAATTAAATGGAATAATTTTTTCTTATGGGAGGTATAATGGAAGTTATTCTCCTTTGTCTGGAGCTTTTGGTCCATATGGAGATGAAATTTTACTCAAAAAAGAAGGGCAAGAAGCTATTGATTTTATAAATGAAAGAAATTCTACTTTTCCAACCACATCTTATAAGGTTCAGTTAAATAGTTCAGCAGCTTATTCTTATTTAAATGATCTATATAATGGAGGGAAATTACTAAGAGATAGAGAAGGAAATTTAAGACAAGGACGAGCGATTGATACATATAGTTTGGTTGGACCTGGAGGTAATAATTGTGCAACTATTGTATCAAGAGCATTACAAAAAGGAAATTATGATATAGGCATATTTCAAAGTCCTAGTTCACTGAATCAGTTTTTATTTAATGTTACTGCTATGAAAAATGGTTTTAATCCTGGTCTATGGGGACCCAAAAGATAAAATATGAAAGTTATGAAATATAGAAAAGTAATAGTAGTTGCGATACTACTTCTTATTGCATTTATTGGAATAAGATCTTGTGTTTATATTGATCTTCAGGTAAGTAAAAAATATGAAACACAATTAGAAGGCATAACAAAGTCTGATGTATTAATTAAAAAAGCGGAGATAAAGGCTAAAGAAATTAGATTACAAGAATATAATATTAAATTGCAAATAGTAGTCGCAATTATTCTCATTTTTTTATTTTTATTATTACTTCTTAAAATAAAAAAAGGTGATAAAGATTGATAGTTTTTTTTCAAGACTGATACAAGTCTAAATAAACTTAAAACTATGTAGGCTTCCCCTTTTTCGGACAAGTTAAAAATATAAAAAATTAGTCATTAATTATTTTCATTATTTGATTTTTATATATGCAAGGGTTCATTGTAGTTTCCAATTCATTTATAGACCTATACAAGATATAAAACCCAAGAATATTGAATTAACATACGGCGTTGAAAACATAAGTCCGAAATACAAATACGTAGAAACGCTTGGCTCAATGTTACAATAGAAAGTGAAGTGTACAGTAGTAATATATAAATAAAAATCTACTCTTCTTTTTAAAAGCAAGATCCTTATTTAAAAAATCAATCTAAATTTTAAATAATAATTTTTTTATTTAAATTAGTCTTTCAATTTTTAATTAAGAAAAGCACTATTTTAAGTCAGAAAAAAATATGAAAAATTTCAAATCAGGAACCTATATCAACCAAGGCTATTACAAAAGCTTTCAACCAACGGAGCTTAATAAGCAATGGTTGTTAGACGATATGGAAATACAACAACTCTTATCGAAAGCAGATCGACAAATAGGTAGATTAGATATGTATTCAGAATATATTCCTAATATTGATCTGTTTATTAGTATGCATGTGGCCAAAGAAGCAACCCAAAGTAGTAAGATAGAAGGTACACGAACCAATATAGAAGATGCCTTTTTTGATAAGGAAGATTTAAGAGAAGAACGTCGAGATGATTGGGAAGAAGTTCATAATTATATCTTAGCGATGAATCAGGCTATTCAACAATTAAACGAATTGCCATTTTCTTCTCGTTTAATTAGGGACACACACCGCATACTTTTACAAAGTGTTCGTGGTCAACATAAGCTTCCAGGTGAGTATAGAAGTAGTCAAAATTGGATAGGTGGTGCAAGTATAAATGACGCAACTTTTGTACCTCCGATTCATACTTCTGTACCCGAAATGATGGCTGATATAGAAAAATTTGCACATAATGATGAAATATACTTTCCTGATATATTAAAAATAGCATTAATACATTATCAATTTGAGACAATACACCCGTTCTTAGATGGTAATGGTCGTGTAGGTAGATTATTAATCACACTATACTTAGTCGATAAACAAATTCTTAAAAAACCAATATTGTATTTGTCAGATTTTTTTGAACGTAATAGAACATTATATTATGATAACTTAATGCGTGTACGTACACATAACGATATAACACAATGGCTTAAGTTTTTCTTGGTAGGGGTAATTGAAACAGCTAAAAATGGTATCGAGACATTCGATGCTATTTTGAAATTAAAGAAAGAGAAAGAAGAAATTATTCAAAAAAAGAGTACACGTAGTCATCATTTATTGAACATATTAGAAAAACTGTATCAAAAACCAATTATCAATGCTATACAAGTTGTTGAAATTACAGGAGTTTCTACTCCTACAGCTTACAAAATATTAGATGAGCTACAACAATATGGAATTCTAAAAGAAGTAACAGGCGGCAAAAGAGGGCAAGTGTTTATGTATGAACCTTACATCAGATTATTCTAAGAATAACTAAATTAACTTTATGAAATAACCAGACTTACAAGATCAATACTTAATCAATTTTTTCTGCAGATCAGATGGTTTGGTAACCTTTCCCGTTTTTAAGACAAATCAGAATAAATAAAATTGCTGACAAAATAAGGAGAGCTGTTTTTAATGTAAAATAAAACAGTTATTTCTTTTTTTGTATATTACGTCATATAACCTGTACGATATGAAGTATTTATACCTTTTTCTTTTTTTTCTGACAATGGTAACGGTAAACGCCCAGACCATTTCGGGTATTGTAACGGATAAAAGCACTGGACACCCGATTGAAGATGCTTCGGTTTTTTTTGATAATTCAACAACCGCTGTTTATACAAAATCTGACGGGAGTTTTACAATACGACTTCCTCAAAACAATAAAAATAGTCTTATCGTCAGTGCTTTTGGATATGAGTATTACGTAATGCGTGAGCCTGTCGCACAAACACAGCTAAAAGTTGCTTTACAACTGGAAGAGAATCATATGGAAGAACTGGTTGTTCATAAAAAAGTATTTTCAAGAGAACAGCTTTTAAAAGCCTTTCGCTATTTCTTTTTAGGCAACACCAACAATGCTAAAAATGCTAAAATACAGAATGAAAAAGACCTGATCCTTGTTTTTGATACCGATGCCAATACGTTAATTGCGTATGCAGACAAACCGGTAAAAGTATTGAATACCAACCTGGGATATACAGTGCTGTTTCATATGGAGCGTTTTTCAGTACGGTTCAGGGAACGTACATTAGATCCAAAAAAATATGAAAATAGCCTTATATTGGGCTATACGCAATACGAAGATACGGGTAACCAGAATGAGCAGATTTTAAAAAACCGTTTACAGACTTACGAAAATTCTTCGGGATGGTTTCTGAAAAATCTCATTTTACCCAATAAGCATCAGAATCCTTTTTACCTGATGGCCAATGGTGTACAAATAAAATCTGAAGATTATTTTAAAATAGAAAAAAAGGAAGAAGGAGTTTATACGCTTTGTGTTCTCAAAAAAGCAAGGAGTAGAAAACCAGTGGTCACCCAAAAAAACTTTATTAACGGTACATTTGATCCGTCTTCGGTTAAAGAATATACAATGGAAGAAGTGCCTTTTGTAGTCATGAATAAAAAAACTGAGAAACAATCGCTTTTGTATTTTACGGATGAATGTTTGCAGATCAATGCTTTTGGAATTTTAGAAAAACCCGATGCGCTTTATTTTGGCGGATATTTTTCAGATATGAAGATAGCTGATATGCTGCCGGAAGAGTATAACAATAAGAGAGAAGAAACAGATGAGAAAAAGTTTACAGAACAAGTCCTGCTCGCTGATGAACAATATCAGGCTTTTGAAGAAAAAGTTTTAGCCTATTATTCCTCTGAAGAATATGCTGCCTACAGTAAATGTGAACGCCTCTTTCAGCAAAAAGTACAGACAGCTTATACAGACCGCGATACAGAAGCATTTGCAAAGTGGCTTGAAACCAATCTTGAGAAAACCACTTTTATCAATAAACAAGAAGCAATGACTTTATTCGGGGAACGTGAAATGTTATATAAAAAAATAGCGGATGGAAAAGCAGCTATTGAAAAAGCAGAAAATTTTTTCGCAGAACAATATGGAGCGGAAAATTTTAAAGAAGTGTATTACAAACGAGTGATGAGCAAAATGATGCAGCGACTCTCTAAAGAATAGTAGTATTGTCACAACACTGGTTGCTTAAGCATCTGATCTTAAATAAAAAAGCCATTACATTGAGTAACGGCTTTTTGTGCTTTATATTTTTACTGTCCATTCAAAAGGATCATTAGCTAACTTATTCTGAATTCTGGTCAGCTTGTTTTTCAAATCAAGAGCAAAACACTCTTCATCTTTCAATTCAGGTAGCTGGTAGTATTGTTCCTTATAAGAAAAACCTTCAATCTGGTTAATCACTGCGGCAGTACCGGCACCAAAAATCTCTTTCAGAGTTCCATCTGCTGCTGCTTTGGTAATCTCTTCGACCAATACCGGGCGTACTTCTACCTGATAACCTTCGCTTTTTGCGAGTTCGATCAAACTTTTTCGCGTTACACCATCCAGAATTCTTTCAGAGGTAGGAGCCGTATATAACGTATCCTTAATTCTGAAAAACACATTCATAGTTCCTGCTTCTTCCAGTTTGGTATGAGTGGCAGAGTCAGTCCAGATGACCTGATTAAAACCTGCTTCCTGAGCCAGTTTGGTCGGATAAAACTGAGCCGAATAATTACCTGCAGCTTTTGCAGCTCCGATACCGCCATTGGCTGCACGGCTGAAATGCTCAGCAATCTGAACTTTTATCTTTCCGGAATAATAAGATTTTGCCGGAGATAATAAAATACAGAACAGGAATTCATTAGACGGACTTGCAATAACACCGCTTTCTGTAGCAATCATAAACGGACGGATGTATAGAGAATTACCCTGACCTTTTCGAACCCATGCTCTTTCCAGATCAATCAAAGCTTTTAAACCTCCGATAAAACGTTCTTCATCGATTTCAGGCATAGCCAATCGGACAGCTGATTTATTAAAGCGTTCAAAATTCTGATCCGGTCTGAATAACCATACATCATCATTATCATCTTTATAGGCTTTCATTCCCTCAAATATCGCTTGTCCGTAATGAAATACGCGCGCTGAAGGATCAAGCTCAATAGCGCTGTAAGGTTTGATTTCCATTTGTTGCCATGCGTTATTTTTATATTCGCACACCAGCATATGATCTGTGAACTTGGCTCCGAATTTTACGTTTTCAAAATCGAATGAATCAATTTTAGATTTATCAACAGTGGTAATTGATATATTGCTCATAACATCTACTTCCATTATAAGTTATTTTGTTGTAATAATAGTTTTTTTGTCAATAGGCTGTAAAATTAGCAAAAAAATCCCTCATAAAGGCTTTTGGAGTATATTATTTGTATTTTTATAAAAAGAACAGATCAGCTAAACGATTAAAAATTAGAAGTATATTATATAGAACGATTATAAAATACCTAAATAGTGTATCTTTGTCACAAATTTATATACGTTATTTATGAAAAAATATTTGATAATTTCCCTAAGCTTTTTAGCATTAGTAAGTTGTGATAAAAAGGAGAAAGCCACAGAACCAACTACTGAAACAACAGAACAAATCACGTATGAAACGTTTGGAGACAGTTTGTCTGCTGAAGGGGCATTGACTAAAGAAGCAATGCTTGCAAAATATGAAACATTAAAGCCGGGTGATACCCTGAATGTAAAATTTGCATCTGATATTAAAGAAATATGTCAGAAAAAAGGATGTTGGATGAGTATGGATTTAGCAGAAGGTAAAGAGAGTTTTGTAAAATTTAAAGATTATAAGTTTTTCGTACCGATGAATGCTCAAAAGCATAAAGCTGTTGTTTCCGGAAAAGCATTTGTTTCTGAAATTTCTGTAGATGAATTAAAGCACTATGCAAAAGATGAAGGGAAATCAGCCGAAGAAATTGAAAAAATAACAGAACCTAAGCGTACTTTGCAGTTTATGGCTGACGGAGTATTAATTGCGAAACAGTAATATGAATTATTTTTTTGGATTTTTTTTCTTGGCACTTTTTTGTGTGGGATGTAATGAAAAAAAAGCTGAGGTAAAGCCGGAGAAATCTGCAACCGGTGAAGCTGAATTTAAAATGTATGAGATGTCTGAAATGGCAATGTTAATGGAACAGATGTTTTCCTACAACGTGCATTTGAGAAATCGGATATTATCGGGGGAGGAGCTCGGGGAATTTCCGGAGCATTTTGAAAAAATAACGGTGGCAATGACAACGGATGTCGATGACAGGGATTTATTTTTTGAAGAACACGCCCAAGAGTTTTTAAAAGCCCAGAAACGTATTTATACAGATCCTGAAAATGCGGAGAAAAATTTTGATGTAATGGTGCAATCGTGTCTGGCATGCCATGCAAAAAAATGCGGGGGACCAATTCCAAGAATTAAAAAACTATTAATAGCACCACAGAGTGAATAGAAAAGTCATTATCACAGAAGACGGATCGTCTTCCCTTCTGATGCAGGATTGGGGAGAAACCTATCATTCCGTTCACGGTGCTGTACAGGAAACGCAACATGTTTATATTGAAAACGGGTTGCGTTTTCTTTTTTCTCAAAATAAAAAAGAGCAATATGCTGTACTCGAAATGGGATTCGGAACCGGACTCACAGCTTTGCTTACAGCTCTAAATGCAGCGGACGCCTTAAAAAAGGTAAATTATACGGGTATAGAAGCTTTTCCGTTGACAGAAAGAGAATGGAAAACACTGAACTATACAGACCATCTGCCGACTCAGGAGACACTGTTATATAAAGTACATGAAGCTGTCTGGGAAACAGCAATACCACTGACACCCTTTTTTACACTTACGAAAACCCAGCAGCGGTTTGAGACTTTGTGTGTGGAAGGAACCTTTGATTTAATCTATTTTGATGTTTTTGGGTATAAATACCAACCGGAATTATGGACGGAAGCTATTTTTGAGCAAATGAAAGATTTACTATACCCCGGTGGTATACTTATAACCTATGCCTGTAAAGCAGCTGTTAATAAAATATTAAAGAATTTGGGATTTGAAGTGCATAAATTGAAGGGACCACCTGGAAAAAGAGAAATGACGAGGGCAATTTTAGTTAAAAAATAATATTTTGGATTTCTTTAACATTCGTATAAATGTTAATTTCTTATTTTTAGGTATACAAATTAATTAAATAAAAAGTATAAAAAATTAGCTATGTCGAATACATTGAGTTTTGCAAAACGTGTATTAGAAAATGTATGTTTTGATAAGAATTTGTTTTACAAAGAATTTCAGAAAGCCAGTAAATATTTACTGCCTTATGATTTAGAGCAATTGTATTATTGGGTAAAGGATTTTGTTAAGACAAAACCGGAACTGGATACTCTGGCACTTGAAATAAGTATATAATAAAAAGGGATTGTTTTTAAACAATCCCTTTTTTATGAATCTTAGGACTGATGATTTCTACATCCTGAAAAGTAATAGCGCCTTTGACAACTCCGAGAATGGTGGCTCTGAGGGCTTCAATAATATGAAGCTTTAATTCACTCTTGGCAAAAATCAGACTTACTTCTCGCGAAGGTTTCGGATCTTTGAAGTGTAGGATATTTTTTTTATTTTTTTCATTCAGGTCCAGTGTGTGTAAGTAGGGTAAAAGCGTTACTCCGAGACCTTCATTAGATAGTTTTATAAGGGTTTCAAAGCTACCGCTGCTGAACTCAAAATTTTTATCATTGGCTGTTTTAAAATTTTTACAGATATTGAGAATGCCGTTTTTAAAACAATGACCGTCTTTAAGCAATAAAATCTGGTTAATTTCCAGATCTTCAGGTGTAAGCTCTTCTTTATTTTTGCGGAAAGAATCCGGAAAATAACCCACAAAAGGTTCATAATATAACGTGTATTCCTTAATATCCGGCTCCAGAAGTGGAGTGGCAGCAATACCCGCATCCAGTAATCCGTTGCGGAGTCGTGCCATCATATCCTCAGTATTATATTCTTCAATAATAAGATTGACTTTTGGATATTTATTGATAAAATTGGTAAGAAACATCGGTAACAGAGTAGGGGTAATGGTTGGAATGATACCCAATTTGAAATTACCGCCGATAAATCCTTTCTGTTGATCTACAATATCTTTGATACGGTCCGATTCGTTAATGATGTTTTTTGCCTGATGTACAATCTGTTCTCCAACTTCAGTAAGCTTAATGGGTTTGCTGTTTCTGTCAAAAATCTTTATATCCAGTTCTTCTTCGAGTTTTTGAATCTGCATACTGAGCGTGGGCTGGGTAACAAAACATTTTTCTGCAGCAAGGGTAAAGTTTTTATATTCAGCTACAGCAAGTACATATTGAAGTTGTGTAATGGTCATAACAAAAGGTTTTATCTATTGCTAAATTGAAATTATCAATTTTATTGATTCAAATATCGGGTTTTTAATCGTAACTTTATAGTAATAGTTATTAATATAAAAACAAATAGAGATATGAATTATTTTGGATTGCCAGAAAAGGAAACGAAGCAAAACATTGAATCATTAAACGTATTATTGGCTAATTTTCAAGTGTATTATCAAAATTTAAGAGGACTGCACTGGAACATACGTGGGAAACGCTTTTTTGATCTGCATGTAAAATTTGAAGAGTTGTATAACAATGCTCAGCTACGTATAGACGAAATTGCAGAACGCGTACTCACTTTGGGTGGAACGCCTCTTCATTGCTTTGAAGACTACATGGCTCACAACAAACTCAAAGTAGGTAAAAATATTTCGCAGGACGAATCTGCGGTAGAATTAATTATTGATTCTCTCACAAAATTATTGGTTTTAGAAAGAGATTTATTAATAAAAACAGGAGATATCAATGATGAAGGAACGAATTCCATGATGAGTGATCTCATCACGGAACAGGAAAAGGATATCTGGATGATGAAAGCTTTTTTAGGTTAATTTGTATGAATGAAAAAAGTGAGGCAGCGCCTCACTTTTTTTATAAATCTATTTTTTTCAATTCCTGATAGTTTTTGTCGAGCTTTTTCAACAGCAATCCGTAAATTATTCTGTAAAATAGCCAGATAAACAAAGCCAGTACACAACTCATTACTAATAGTATTGCGGATAAAATACCATTAAATAAAAGTGCATTGACTTTGAGATCGTCGCTGTGATCAATAGAGAGCATACCGATAATACCGCCAACCATAAAACTTATCATGACTACCACCACATTAAATACAATATACTTATTTACTATTTTACGTGTTTTAAGAATATTCTTCATGAGTTCGCGTGTCGACGAATCAACGGCTATTTTACGGTACATTTTATAAAAGTTAAAGATAAAATAGACCAGTACCATATAAAACAAAATAGTGATTATCGGACTATAGGTGTCCATTTTTTCATATATTTTGTTGGGAATCATTTCCTCTTTGCTGATAAAACTGGTGATAAAGAAACTGCCGACAATACCCAAAGCAAATTCAATTACACTTATATAAAAAATCCATTTTACAATTGAAGAGGACCTTTTGTGTATGATATGCTGGATTTCATCTTTTGAAAATTTAGGAAAATTTTCATTTTTCTTCCAGTGTTTTTTAAGTAAATCTAATTCTTCCATTCTCTTTTCCCACTATATTAAGGATTTACAATTTTCTTTAATTTGGTTTTTATTCTATTCATTTTTACACGGGCATTTACTTCACTGATTCCCAGCGTTTCTGCAATTTCGGTATAATCTTTATCCTCCAGATACATATATACCAACGCTTTTTCAATATCATTGAGCTGTCGAACGGCATCGTACAACAATTTCAACTGTTGTTCTTCCTCATCATTATACTCCTCATATTTTATTTTATAGGAAGTAATTTCGATGTCAGAAGTAGCAATACTCTTCGTTGATTTTCGGTATAATGAAATAGCTGTATTAAGCGCTACACGATATGCCCAGGTAGTAAATTTGGAATCGCCTCTGAAATTGGGAAATGCTTTCCATAACTGAATAGAAATCTCCTGAAAAAGATCTTTATGCGCATCAGCATCAGATGTATAAATCCTGCATATTTTGTGGATTATATTCTGATGTTCTTCTAACTGAACGATAAAATGCTGCTCTAAATCTTTATTCATATGCTATAAGTAGTACATAAGATGAAATTGTTACACCTCTGCAAATTTTTTAAAAAATATTAAATGTAAGTTAAGGCAAAATTATAACTGTTATTATTATTAAGTTCGTAATTTTGTATAACACAAAAAGTACAAAAAAATGATGAATATTCCAGACTCTGCTCATCCCAGAGTTGTAATAATCGGTGGCGGTTTTGGCGGTTTATCACTGGCTCGGAAACTGAAAGGTAAAAATTTTCAAGTAGTATTGTTAGACAAGCACAACTACCATAATTTTCAGCCGTTGATGTATCAGGTAGCTACAGGAGGATTAGAAGCAGGATCTATTGCTTATCCGATACGTAAAGTGGTACAGGATCACAAGGAAACTTTTTTTAGGATGGCTGTTGTGGAAAAAGTTGATACTGAAAATAAAAAAGTCGTTACCAATATCGGAACCATCTATTATCACTATCTGGTAATAGCGACCGGTTCTACCAATAATTTTTTCGGAAATAAAGAAATTGAGAAGCATAGTATGGTAATGAAAACCATACCAGAAGCTTTAAACATACGCAGTCTGCTGATTGAGAATTTAGAACTGGCATTACAGACCAATGATGAAGCTGCTCAGAGAGAACTGATGAATTTTGTCATTGTAGGTGCCGGACCAACGGGAGTTGAATTGGCGGGAGCATTGGCAGAATTAAAAAAAGCTGTCTTGCCTAAAGATTATCCGGATCTCGATATTGCGAATCGTATGCAGATCAATCTGGTTCAGGGAGTAGATCGTGTGCTTGATGCCATGTCAGTAAAATCATCCAGGGCAGCAGAAAAATACTTAAAAGACCTCGGTGTCAAAATACATACGAATGTCAGAGTGACCAATTATGATGGTAAAGTTATTGAAACGGCAACTGATCTTCAGTTTCATTCACAGGCTGTGATATGGTCTGCTGGTGTAAAAGGAGCTGCAGTAAACGGAGTGGAAACTGCTTTAGATAAGGCTTCACGTATTCGTGTCAATAGTTTTAATGAAGTTGAGGGAATTAAAGATGTGTTTGCTATTGGTGATGTTGCGGCAATGTATGGAGACAAATATAAATTCGGACATCCCATGATGGCTCAGCCTGCTATACAGCAAGGAGAATTACTGGCTGAAAATCTTGAACGCATTCAAAACAAGATGGCCTTAAAAGCATTTACGTATAATGATAAAGGATCTATGGCAACTATCGGTAGAAATAAAGCGGTAGTGGACTTACCAAAATTCCATTTTAATGGCGTATTTGCCTGGTTTGTTTGGATGTTTGTACATTTATTGTCGCTGATCGGATTCAAAAATAAAGCGTTGGTATTCTGGAGCTGGGTGTATAACTATTTTGTATTTGACAGAGAATCACGTGTTATTATCAGACCGTTCAGAATGTATAAAAAAAATTCTATGGCTCAGGATTGATCCAGATTGTGATATTTTTTATCATAGTTGACTATTAAATCTACAAAGCGATTGTAGGAATACATACCGTCTTTTTGGTTATTAATTTTTAAGAAATTTCCATAAAAGACTTTAAAGAATTTTGAAGAGTAGTTTTTATGTTTTTCCCAAAATAACTCTGTTTCCAGGATGTTCTCTTTAACTCCGGGATGCAGCTGCTGGTGAAAATGTAAAAACTTTTCTTCGTTTATATTGCTTACTTCTTTTAAACAATATTTTAAAGCATATAAGTAACCGGCATACCGAAACGTATTATTGTCCTGCCTTGTCATGACCAAAAAGGCCAGCATATTGGCTTCGCTCTCTTTGGCAATACCCAGTTGATGTGCTATTTCGTGGGCGGTTGTAACGGGAAGACCGATTGCCGGAATCAGGTCGTTTACCTGAGCTTCATGTGTAAACGGATTAAAATAACCACTGAATCCCATCTTTGTCAATACATAACTAAACAGCGAAGGCTTTGCAGAAGCAATATTGTGTATGGGAAGATCTGTTTCTGCAGCCATTTTATGATAGCCGTTTCGGGAGATTTCATTAAAATAATCTAAATCTTTTTCAATGACAACTTTTTGAAGACTGTCACGGGTAATTTCATATTGGTAGGCATTGGTAAGGCCGATGAGCTTTTGGGTTGTAGCAAGTAGTTCGTCTTGTGTATACACCAGCTCTATTCTTAGTTCTTTGTCTAATGGTGTGCGATAATTGTTTATGGCCCACGAAATATTAAAAGTTATAAGAAAAATACAGATGCCTGCTATAATGAACTGTATGATTTTAATACCTCTGTTTTCTTTTAATCTCATTATTCTGATGAATCGGTACAATAAATAACAAATAACAACAAAGTATATGATATCTCCCGCTGAGAAAGGAATCCATCCGAATAGTTTTGTCAGAAAAGCATTGTATGGGTTGTAAAACAATTTTACATAGATTGTATCTACCCATGATGCTTTTGACTTTAGCAGGTATAAAATGAGATATAAAAAAAGTAAAGAAAACAGATACTTTAGAACAAGGCGCATTTTTTATTTTCAAAGTACTAAAATTTTTTTGAATAAAAAATGAATATTTATTTAGAATTAATAAAAATAACTTATTATATTTGTTTCTGAAATTTAAAGCATACAAAATGGGAAAATCAGCTGCAGAAATAGTATATTTCTGTGACGGAAAAAAATGTTGCCGCTATAATGAAGAACCAAAATCCTGTTTTAAGGCTTTAGTAGCGGATGCCGGTATGGAGTCGCTTGTTTCTTTGGAAAAAATGAAATGTCAGGGGATGTGTAAAAAAGCTCCGGTTTTTTATTTAGATTCTAAAAAGAAATATAAAAAAGAAGTGACCAAAAAGAAAGCGATGAAGATTTTTGAAAAATACATCGCCATAGCTGTTAATTAATTATTGTTTTATTTTGTAATAAAGTACGATTTTGGATTTAATATCTGAAGTTGTACTTTTTTTATAGAGTAATTTGTAAATTTGGACATCAATAAACAACGATACGTATGAGTCATGAAATAAGAAATTTAGAGCCTAAAGCTTTATGGAATAAATTTTCAGATTTAAATGCGGTACCACGCCCTTCAAAAAAGGAAGAAAGGGTTATTGCATTTATGATGGAATTCGGAAAAAAACTCGGGTTGGATACTATTCAGGATAAAGTAGGGAATGTAATTATTAAAAAACCTGCTTCTTCAGGAATGGAGAACAGAAAAACAGTTGTTTTGCAATCTCATCTTGATATGGTACATCAAAAAAACAATGATACCGATTTTGATTTTGACACTCAGGGAATTGAGATGTATGTGGATGAAGACTGGGTACGCGCAAAAGGAACAACTTTAGGGGCAGATAATGGAATTGGAGTAGCAACAATTATGGCTATTCTTGAAAGTACAGAAATCAAGCATCCGGCTATTGAAGCATTGTTTACAATAGATGAAGAAACAGGTATGACAGGAGCCATGGGATTAGAAGGCGGTATGCTGGAAGGTGAAATACTGTTGAATCTTGATACAGAAGAGGATGATGAAATTGATATCGGTTGTGCTGGTGGAATAGATGTGACTGCTGAAGCGGAGTATGATGAAGAAGAAGTACCCGAAAGTTCTGTTGCGTATACCATAACCGTGAAGGGATTGAACGGAGGACATTCAGGTATGGATATTCACAAAGGGTTAGGAAATGCCAATAAAATAATGAACCGTCTTTTATTTGAAGGATTTGACAATTTTGGATTGCAGATTTCTCAAATAAAAGGGGGAAGTCTGAGAAACGCTATTCCGAGAGAGAGTGTTGCGCAGGTCATCATTGCTCAGGTATATGATGATGCTTTTGTATATGATATGCAGCAAATTGTCAATGAAATAAAAACTGAACTTGCTACAACAGAGCCGGCTTTGGAAATTATCTTTGAGAAACAGGAAAAACTACCCGCTAAAGTAATGCCGCCTGTAGCACAGTTTTATTTTGTAAGAGCAATGTATGCAGCGCATAACGGTGTGTATAGAATGAGCGCTGATTTCGATGATTTGGTAGAAACTTCAAACAACATAGCAAAAGTAGAAGTTGGTAATGGTAAACTGAGTATTCAGTGTCTGACACGTTCTTCTGTTGAAAGTTCGAAAATGGATTTGGCAAATGCATTGCGTGCTACATTTGAACTGATGGGATGTGAAGTTACATTTTCAGGCTCTTACCCGGGCTGGACTCCAAATCCGAAATCTGAAATTCTGGATGTACTGACATCTATTTACGAAAAACAAAATGGACATCAGGCAAATGTTGTAGCTTGTCACGCCGGATTGGAATGTGGAATTTTAGGAACTAACTATCCGGATATGGATATGATTTCTTTTGGTCCGACCATTCGCGGAGCGCACTCTCCAGTTGAGAGGGTTTCTATTAGTTCTGTACAGAAATACTGGAAATTTGTGTTGGAAATTTTGGAAAACATCCCGCAGAAATAAAATAAAAAAGGTTCGTTTCACGAACCTTTTTTTATTTCCATGCCTTTTTAGGCTTTAAGCTATAGGTTAGATCAATAACCTGCTTTATCGCTTTTTCAATTCGTTTTTCTCCTTCCGGAGTATTGAGGTCGATACCACAAAATTTGTTACCATTGCTTTTTGCATGCAAAGATAAATAATAAATACCTCCTATCTGAAGTGCCATGATTGCCCGAAGATCAATATCTGAATTGGCAAAATCTTTTTCTGCATGCTCAAATAATGTTTTACCGATTTCTTCGCGCTCATCAATTATTTTTCGCAATACATCATTTTTCTCGCCAATTTCCCAATGAATTATTTTTTGAAGTTCTACATTATCCAATAAGGTATCAAATTGCATCTGTAAGAGTTCGTTCACGATCTCTTTGTTAATCTGATCCGGATTTTCCATCAGATTTGTTATATATTCCTTGGAGTCGCTCTTCCAAAAGTCTTTATCCCTTATGTAGGTTTCTACTAAAGGATCAATTCCCCCAAAATATACATATACCAACTTGCGATCTACTTTTGCTTCTTTAGAAATGTTTGCAATGTTTAACCCGGAATATCCTTTTTCTTCTAAAACTTTTCCTACTGCATCAATGAGTTTTCTCATTGTACGTGCTTTTTCACGGATTGGTCCCTGTGAAACTTTACGTACTTTTTTAGGTTTTTCATTAGATTCGTTTGCCTCCATATATCTGAATATTTGTTTCAAAAAATAATAAAACTCACCTCATGATAACTTCTCAATATTTTCTTAAGGGAAAAAAGGTTATTTTTCAGTGAATTTTTCAATAAATATAAGAACAAATATATTTAATATATATCATTAAACGAATTATTATTTGCTTTAAAATGTTAAAAATTAACAATTGTTGTGTTTAATATTTTTATGTGGAAGTGTAAATTTAGCAACTGTACGTTTTTTTATATATCATTTACTGCCGTAGGATAGCTATTTCTTTTTATAATCTTAACACTTATTTAAGCCTTTACACTTGTTAAAAATGATACATTTGAACGTTAAATCAATTACAAATGAAAAAATCGATTATTGTTCTTTCCTTTTTAGCTCTTGCTTTTACAGGCTGTAAAAAAGAAGAAGTAAAACCATCAGAACATAACAAATTAGAAGAAGTGCCTTTAGAAGAAAAGGTAGCTTATACACAGACATTAGAATGGACGGCTTTTAAGACACCTGAAAAAATAGGTGTTAAAGGTACTTTTAATGACATTAAACTGAATAATGTAAAAGACTCAGGTAATTTACTCTCCGATTTAAAAGAAGCAACGTTCCAGATAGAAACGTCTACTGTAAATACAACAGACGGCTTAAGAGACGAAAAGCTGAGAACGGCTTTTTTTGCTGTTATGTCAGGCAATATTCATGGAAAATTCATTGATTTTAAGGATGGAAAAGCTACAGTTGAAATCACAATGAATAATGTGACCAAGGAAAAAGAATTTGGTTATACTGCAACAGATGATATGATTACCATTTCAGGATATGTAGACATCATTGCTGATTTTCAGGGGACAAAAGCCTTTAACAGTTTGCATGAATTATGCAAAGAACTGCACATGGGAAAAACATGGACAGATGTTGAAATAAAAGCGGTAGTCAGTAAAAAGTAATTGACGATTAATGCTTTATAAAAGAGGAACTTTAATGAAAAAGTTCCTCTTTTTTTGTACATTTGCAACTCGAAAAATCTAAAGATTATGATGCTAGATAGATTGCAATATGTAAAACAGCGTTTTGATGAAATTTCGGACCTGATCATTCAGCCGGATGTCATCGCCGATCAAAAGCGTTATGTACAGTTAAACAAGGAATATAAAGATTTGAAAGCGTTGGTAGACAAACGCGAAGAATATATCAATGTTGTTGGAAATATCGAAGAAGCAAACGAAATCATCAATGATGGGAGTGATGCGGAAATGGTAGAAATGGCAAAAATGCAATTGGAGGAAGCAAAAGAACGTTTACCGGAACTGGAAGACGAAATAAAATTTATGCTGATTCCTAAAGATCCGGAAGATGCTAAAAATGTTATGGTGGAAATCCGTGCAGGAACCGGAGGTGATGAAGCGTCAATTTTTGCAGGAGATCTTTTCAGAATGTATACAAAATACTGTGAAGCTAAAGGATGGAGAACATCTGTGGTAGATATGAACGACGGAACCTCAGGCGGATTCAAAGAGGTTATTTTTGAAGTTACTGGAGAGGATGTGTACGGAACGTTAAAATATGAAGCAGGTGTACACCGGGTACAGCGTGTGCCACAAACAGAAACACAGGGCCGTGTACATACATCGGCTGCTACTGTAATGGTGTTGCCGGAAGCGGAGGAATTTGATGTACAGATTGATATGAACGATGTGCGTATTGACTTTTTCTGTTCATCGGGTCCGGGTGGACAGTCTGTAAATACAACAAAATCAGCAGTTCGTATGACACACATTCCAACGGGATTGGTCGCTCAGTGTCAGGATGAGAAATCTCAGCACAAAAATAAAGATAAAGCACTTACAGTACTTCGTTCCCGTTTATATGAAATGGAATTAGCAAAGAAACAGGAAGAAGATGCAAAAAAACGTAATTCACAGGTAAGCTCGGGAGACCGTTCTGCTAAAATCCGTACCTACAATTATCCGCAAGGTCGTGTGACAGATCATAGAATAGGTCTTACCATCTATGATTTGGATGGTGTGATGAATGGAAATATACAAAAAGTAATTGATGAATTACAATTGGTAGCCAATACTGAAAAGCTAAAAGAAAGCGATGTATTCTAAATAATCATTTATCAGTACAACCAATGAATCCAAATTTAGAAAATCTAAAAAATGCCATAGAGCCTTATCGTCAGGAAATTGTAAAGCATAAGGTCTACCATGCATTAAAAAGTTTAACTGATGTACAAGTGTTCATGCAGCATCATGTATATGCTGTCTGGGATTTTATGTCATTACTAAAAGCACTTCAAAATTCTTTGACCTGCACTACGGTGCCATGGTTTCCGAAAGAAGATGCTGATGCTGTGTATCTGATCAATGAAATTGTAACAGGAGAAGAATCCGATGTCGATGCTTATGGAAACAGAAAAAGCCATTATCAGCTGTATCTCGAAGCAATGCATCAAAGTGGGGCAAGCACTGCACAGATTGATCTGTTCATTGAAACATTAAAAAGCTGTGGGGAGTTAGAAACAGCTTACAAAAAAGCCAGTCTGCCGATAGAAGTTATTCATTTTCTCAATTTTACATTTTCTGTTATTTACAGCAATAAACTTCATGTACAAGCGGCTGTCTTTACATTTGGTAGAGAAGATCTGATTCCGGATATGTTTCATGTAATGGTAGCCGATTTATACAAAACCAATCCCGAAGAAATTGCAGTGTTTAAATACTATCTGGAGCGACATATTGAAGTAGATGGCGATCATCACAGCCATTTGGCACTCGATATGACGGCAACCCTCTGTGGAGATAATCCTGTGTTCTGGAAAGAAGCGGAAAACGCTGCGATAGAAGCGCTGAAACAGCGAAAACTTCTTTGGGACAGTGTATATAATGAAATTGTAAAATAATATTAAATTAGATAACCCGTGAAAATAAGTGAATTGGTAGCGCAAATACGCAAAAAGAAATCGTTTTTATGCGTAGGATTAGATGTAGATATGGATAAAATACCTGCTCATTTATTACAGACCGAAGATCCGATTTTCGAATTTAATAAAGCAATTATTGATGCCACACATGATTATGTGGTTTCTTATAAACCCAATACCGCTTTTTATGAAGCTCAGGGTATAAAAGGATGGCAGGCGCTGGCAAAAACCATTGCATATCTCAACACCAACCATCCTGAAATATTTACCATTGCCGATGCTAAAAGAGGCGATATCGGAAATACTTCCGGTATGTACGCAAAAGCTTTTTTTGAAGACCTGGCTTTTGATTCTGTAACGGTGGCTCCTTATATGGGAAAAGATTCGGTGGAACCTTTTCTGGCTTATAAAGACAAAATAACCATTCTGTTGGCACTGACCTCAAATCCGGGAGCTTTTGATTTTCAAACGTTGAAAACAGGTGAAGATGAGGTTTATAAAAAAGTATTAGAGACTTCTAAAAAATGGCAGAATGCCAAGAATCTTATGTATGTGGCAGGCGCAACCAAAGCAGAATATTTTAAAGAAATAAGAGATATAGTGCCGGATAGTTTTCTGTTGGTTCCTGGTGTTGGAGCGCAGGGCGGAAGTCTTTCAGAGGTATGCAAATTTGGTTTGAATAAAAATATAGGTTTGCTTATCAATTCTTCCAGAGGTGTTATATACGCTTCTGACGGATTGGATTTTGCAGAAGCGGCAAGAAAAGAAGCTCATAAATTACAAAAAGAAATGGAAGTCATCCTTTCTGTAAATTGATATGTTCGAACTCACTGATCAAATAGGGCAGGTACACCAATTCGCATCCACACCTAAGCGAATCATTTCACTGGTTCCTTCACAAACAGAAACCTTGTTTGAGTTAGGACTTGAAGAACAGTTGATGGGAATTACAAAATTTTGTGTACATCCTTATCATCTGCGTCCTACCAAAATAAAAATAGGAGGAACAAAAAACGTTCATGTCGAAAAAATTAAAGCACTAAATCCGGATATTATCATAGCCAATAAAGAGGAAAATACCGTTGAGATTGTAGAAAGTCTGCAGGGGATATGTCCGGTATGGGTGACCGATGTACGCTCTTTTGATGACGCGTTACGGATGATAAAGGATTTTGGTGAAATCTTTAATAAACGAACAGATGCAGATAAATGGGTTCAGAAACTCCAGTATGCTTATAAAGATTTTATTCGTTTTGTGGCAGGCAGACCGGAGCGAAAAGCTGCTTATCTGATCTGGAGAGAGCCTTATATGGCAGCAGGTAAAGATACTTTTATAGATGAAATGCTGACGTTGAATAAATTTCAGAATATTTATGCCAACAGACCCGGAAGATATCCCGAAGTGGAAATTCGTAAAATGCGTATTCAGGGTGACCCGGATATCGTTTTTTTGTCTTCTGAACCCTATCCTTTTAAAGAAGAACATGCTTTTGAAATCGGAAGAAGTACGCATCATGCCAAAACGGTTTTTGTAGATGGCGAAATGTTTTCATGGCATGGAGTACGCCTTTTTAAAGCCTTTGAATATTTTAAGATATTACACGACAGACTCGGAGATGAATAAAATATAGTTAAAAAAATGAGGGTATTCCATGTAAATGGAATACCCTCATTCAGTAAAAAAAATAATTATGAAGACTTATTGATTTCTAAAGACAAGTTTCCCTTCAAAGCTGTCTAAAAGGATGATACTGTCCGTTTTTACTTCACCTGCTAATATTTGTTTAGACAATTCGTTAAGAACCTCTCTTTGTACTACCCGTTTTACAGGTCTTGCTCCAAAATGCGCATCATATCCTTTGTCTGCCAGATAAGAAATTGCTTCCGGAGTAGCATCCATTGTGATATGTTGTGCTGCCAGCATTTTGAACACGCTGTTTAATTGTAACGAAACAATTTGTTTTATATTGTCCTGTGTTAAAGGAGTAAACATTACTATTTCATCAATACGGTTTAAAAATTCCGGACGAACAGATTCTTTCAGAACATTTAAAACGGCTGTTTTTGCCTTTTCTGCAGCTTCTTCTGATGTGTTATTGTCAAAAGCTTCCTGTATGATATGACTTCCCATATTAGAAGTCATGATGATGATGGTATTTTTAAAATCGGCAAGGCGTCCTTTGTTATCTGTGAGCCTTCCTTCATCAAGTACCTGCAATAAAATATTGAAAGTATCCGGATGGGCTTTTTCAATTTCATCCAGAAGAATAACCGAATACGGGCGTCTTCTCACGGCTTCGGTAAGCTGTCCGCCTTCATCATATCCGACATATCCCGGAGGTGCTCCCACAAGTCGGCTTACGCTGTGTCTTTCAGAATATTCACTCATGTCAATACGTGTCATGGCATTTTCATCATCAAAAAGATATTCTGCCAGAGCTTTGGCAAGTTCTGTTTTTCCGACTCCCGTAGTTCCGAGGAAAAGGAAAGAACCGATAGGTTTTTTCGGATCCTGTAAGCCGGCACGACTTCTTCTTACGGCATCGCTTATAGCGTGAATCGCTTCTTCCTGACCTACCACTCTTTTGTGTAATTCGTCTTCAAGCTTTAATAGTTTTTCGCGCTCAGACTGAATCATTTTTGTAACAGGAACTCCGGTCCATTTGGCTACCACTTCTGCGATGTCGTCATAGGTTACCTCCTCTTTTATAAGAGAGTGACCTTTCTGGTTTTCATCTACTTCTTTCTGTAAAGCTGCTAATGCTGCTTCAGCTTCCTGAATTTTGCCGTAACGTATTTCGGCTACTTTTCCGTAATCTCCGTTGCGTTCTGCGCGTTCTGCTTCCAGTTTGAAATTTTCTATATCCAGCTTGATGTTCTGAATATTATCGACTACTTCTTTTTCTGATTTCCATTTGGTAAAAATGGCGTTGCGCTCTTCTTTTAAGTTCGCCAGATCAATGCCTAATATTTTGAGCTTATTTTCATCATTTTCACGTTTGATGGCTTCAATCTCAATTTCCAGTTGCATTATTTTACGATCCAGTACATCGAGTTCTTCAGGTTTAGAGTTGATTTCCATACGCAGTTTAGAAGCTGCCTCATCCATTAAATCAATAGCCTTATCCGGTAAGAAACGATTGGTAATATAACGCTGTGATAACTCTACTGCACCTATAATCGCCTCATCTTTGATGCGTACTTTATGGTGTGTTTCGTATTTTTCTTTAATACCTCTCAGAATCGATATCGCACTTTCTGTATCGGGTTCGTCGACCATGATTTTTTGAAAACGACGCTCCAGTGCTTTATCTTTTTCAAAGTATTTTTGATATTCATCCAGAGTTGTTGCTCCTATTGCTCTGAGCTCGCCTCTTGCCAATGCAGGTTTGAGAATGTTGGCAGCGTCCATGGCACCTTCACCGCCTCCGGCTCCGACAAGCGTATGGATTTCATCAATGAATAATATGATACTGCCATCAGAAGATGTTACTTCTTTGACTACAGATTTGAGTCGTTCTTCAAACTCTCCTTTGTATTTTGCTCCGGCAATCAAGGCTCCCATGTCTAAAGAGAAAACAAGTTTGTCTTTCAGATTTTCAGGTACATCACCTTGAACAATACGGTGAGCAAGTCCTTCTGCAATAGCTGTTTTTCCGACTCCGGGTTCTCCGACCAACATCGGGTTGTTTTTTGTTCTTCTCGATAAAATCTGCAATACACGTCTGATTTCTTCATCTCGGCCAATTACAGGGTCAAGTTTACCGTCGTTGGCAAGCTGATTTAAGTTCTTTGCATATTTGTTCAAAGCATTGTAATTCTCTTCTGCTGATGCAGAGGTTACGCGTTCTCCTTTGCGTATTTCTTTTATAGCTGCTTCCAGATCTTTTTCATTAACGCCCTGGTCTTTTAATATTTGTGCTACTTTGCTTTTTGATTTAAAAATGGCCAGTAGCAAATGCTCTACAGAAACGTATTCATCGTTCATTTTTTTAGCAATTGCCTGTGCTTCATTGATAGATGTACTCGCCTCACGCGAAAGCCCTATTTGTGCTCCCTGTACTTTAGGAAAGTTTTCAATAGTAGCATCGAGCAACTGTTTGAACAGATCAATATTTACGTTTACCTTTTTTAAAATAAAAGGTGTTACATTTTCATCCACTTCCAAGATCGCCTTGAAAATGTGTTCATTCTCAATTTGCTGTTGCCCATGCATTTGCACTAAAACCTGTGCCTGTTGCAAAGCTTCCTGAGATTTGATGGTGAAATTGTTTGGATTCATAGTATATATGGGTTTATTTTTATTAGATTTTTACGATATGTTAATTTACAATATATATTCCATATATTAAAAACAGACAAAATGTCTCTTTATAGGTTTTTAAAAATTACAAAAGCTGACTTTTTGTCTTGTTTTATTGTTGTTATGATTGTTTTTTGCTTTTTTGACAGGCAAAAAAGAGTATTTTTGTAAAAAAAATAAACCATGAAATGGATTGAACTAACCCGGCAAGAACAACTTGAGGAACTTACAGCCATGTCAAAAACACAGCCTGTACTTATTTTTAAGCACAGTACGCGATGTATTATCAGTAAAATGGCGTTGAAAAATTTTGAGTCAGAATTTGATTTGGAAGGAAAAATTATTCCTTATTTTCTCGATTTAATAGCACACAGAGCTCTTTCTAATGCTATTGCGGATGATTTTAATGTTCAGCACCAATCTCCGCAATTATTGGTAATAAAGAATGCAGAAGTCGTCTATCACGAATCGCATGAAGGTATAGATGCCTCCATTTTAAAAGAATATATATAAAAAATCCACTCATTTTGAGTGGATTTTTTTAACTGTGATATTTATTTTTCAAAAGGAATCGCTGGCAATAATTTTGAAGAAACTTCTCCAAAACCGATGCGTACCTGATCGTTTTTACAATAACCTCTCATGATTACGGTATCATTGTCCTGTATAAAAGTGCGTTTTGTACCGTCGTTCATTTCTAACGGGTTTTGTCCTGCCCAGGTAAGCTCAAGCATGGAACCAAAACTGTCCTTAGTTGGTCCCGAAATAGTTCCCGATCCTAATAAATCACCTGCATTTATCTGACATCCGTTTACAGCGTGGTGCGCCAGTTGTTGGCTCATGGTCCAGTACATATACTTCAGGTTGGAATTACAAATGATATTCTCAGTTCCGTTATCCGGTGTAATAGCTACCTGTAAATTGATATCAAAAGCATGTTTTCCGTTTTGCTGTAAGTACGGAAGCGGTTTTGGATCTTCCTGCTTTGGACTTTCACAACGGAAAGGTTCCAGTGCATCCATGGTTACAATCCAGCATGAAATTGACGAAGCAAAGTTTTTTGCCAGAAATGGTCCTAATGGTACATATTCCCATGTCTGTACATCACGTGCACTCCAGTCGTTTAATAACACCATACCGAAAATGTGATCTTCTGCATTTTCAACCGCAATACGTTCTCCCATTTTATTGGCATCAGTAGTTATAAAAGCGGTTTCCAATTCAAAATCAACACGCTGAGATGGTCCAAAAACAGGTTGCGTTTCTCCTTTAGGCAAGGTTTGTCCAAGCGGACGGTGGACTGCTACACCTGAGGGAACGATAGTAGAGCTTCTTCCGTGATAACCAACAGGTAAATGAAGCCAGTTTGGAAATAATGCATTGGCAGGATCGCGGAACATGGTACCAACATTGGTAGCATGCTCTTTACTCGAATAGAAATCGGTATAGTCTCCGATAAAAACCGGAAGCTGCATTTCAACTTCGTCTACCGGAAATAATACATTTTTTCTATGGTCTTCATTATCGCGTAATTCGCTGTTATTCTCTTCAAAAATATCTGCAATACGGTTTCTTACCATTCTCCATACCGGTTTTCCTAAAGTGATGAATTCGTTAAGTGTATCCTGAAGAAAAATATCTTCGTGCAGATCAATACCTTTAAAATAGCCAAGCTGTTGTAAAGCACTCAAATCAATGGCGTAATCACCGATGCGGGAACCGATCGTAATCACATTTTCTTTAGTTAAAAAAACACCGAAAGGAATATTTTGAATGGGGAAATCATTATTTTCAGAAACTGTAATCCATGATTTTAAAGAAGGATTATTAGCTGTAATTATCATAACTATTGTTGTTAGCTGTTTGTACTATAAAATTTAATCAAATATATCATTTACCTATTATTTAACAAACCATTTTTGTAAATTTGGATTCATTTTAACGAAATATTAGAAAATGCAACGAGACGAACAAATTTTTGATTTGATTTTAGATGAGCAGGACAGACAGGTTCACGGACTTGAACTGATTGCTTCTGAAAATTTTGTAAGCGACCAGGTAATGGAAGCTGCAGGTTCAGTTTTAACAAATAAATATGCAGAAGGGTATCCTAATAAAAGATATTATGGCGGATGTGAAGTAGTGGATGTTGTAGAGCAGATTGCTATTGACAGAGCCAAAGCACTGTTTAATGCGGCTTATGTAAATGTGCAGCCTCATTCCGGCTCGCAGGCCAATACAGCCGTTTTTGCAGCTTGCTTACAGCCCGGAGATAAAATATTAGGTTTTGATCTGTCTCACGGAGGACACCTTACACACGGATCTCCGGTGAATTTTTCAGGAAAATTATACAATCCGGTTTTTTATGGAGTAGATCAGGAAACGGGACGTTTAAATTATGATAAGATTCAGGAAATAGCAACCAAAGAACAGCCAAAACTCATTATTGCTGGGGCTTCAGCGTATTCACGTGATATGGATTTTAAACGATTCAGAGAAATTGCGGATAGTGTAGGAGCTATTTTGATGGGAGATATTTCACATCCTGCAGGGCTTATTGTAAAAGGGCTGTTGTCTGATCCGGTGCCTTATTGCCATATCATTACTACAACTACTCATAAAACCCTCAGAGGTCCAAGAGGAGGTATAATATTAATGGGTAAAGATTTCGAAAATCCGTTCGGATTAAAAACGCCGAAAGGAGAAACCAGAATGATGTCTTCTCTGTTGGATAGCGCTGTATTTCCTGGAAATCAGGGAGGACCATTGATGCATATCATTGCGGCAAAAGCAGTAGCATTTGGAGAAGCGCTTACGGATGAATTTTTCCGTTATGCATTACAGGTGCAGAAAAATGCACAGGCCATGGCGAAAGCGTTTATGGACAGAGGCTATAATATTATTTCCGGAGGAACGGATAATCATATGATGCTTATTGATTTGCGCAATAAAAATATTTCAGGGAAAGAAGCTGAAAATGCTTTGGTAAAAGCAGAAATAACGGTTAACAAAAATATGGTTCCTTTTGATGATAAATCACCATTTGTAACTTCTGGAATCCGTATCGGTACACCTGCTATTACTACCCGTGGTCTTGTTGAAAGTGATATGGATAAAATAGTCGAAATGATTGATAAGGTACTTATGCATCATACTGATGAAGATATTATAGAAGAAGTAGCAACTGAGGTGAATGAGATGATGGGAGAAAGAGCAATGTTTGTTTTTTAGTAAATAGCTGAGTATCATAAAAAAGTAGATGAATTTCATCTACTTTTTTTATTTTTACCTAAAACTAAAAAGGTAAATATGAAAAAATACGTTACACTGCTGCTATTAATCACAGGCATGGTTATGCAGGCTCAGGGTATTCAGGGAGTGGTTGTGGATAAAGAAACAAATGCACCACTTGAATTTGTTTCTGTAATTTTAGAAGGAGGGCAGCTGACAGCTTCTACTAATGAAAAAGGGGAGTTTTATCTCAATGTATCCGATGTAATAGGAAAACAACTCATTTTTTCTAATGTGCATTATGAGGAATTGCGCTATAAAGTAAATGATACCAAGCCATTCACTGTTGGTTTAGAAGCTATTTCTTTTCAGATGGAAGAAATGGTCTTATATGACCGGCCTATAAGGGATGTGTTTGATGAGGTAATTAAAAACTCTGAAAAATCATTTAAAACCAATATTCAACTGAGTACTTTTTACAAAGAGAATTACAAAAGCAATACATGGAAATCTTTTTATGCGGACGGTCTTGTTGACTTTTATATCAAAAATAAGACGTCTAAGATTGATATTGTAGTCAATGAAAGCCGTAGTGTAGATACCGGAATGGTGGATGAACAGGCAAAATCATTGAGTACAGTAAATATGAATATGGAAGATGCCATTGAAAATGCTCTTCAGTTTAAATTTTTAAAAAAACTCATAAAAAACAAGGATCAGGAATTTTATATTACCATGCAGCAGTCCGCTAATGGAGAGATTCTACATACATTGTATATTGAGCCGGTAGAAAATTCAAAAGCGGAAAATCTTATTGAAGGAAAAGTGGTGTTTAATGAAGAGAAGAAACTGATTCTGGATATAGACTTACAATTCGCTGAGAAATATAAAGGAAACAATAAAATGATGAATGTAATTGTGGCTAAAATAAAAATCAACGATTTTAAAAGAAAAGCCCGTTATGCTTATGTAAACGGAGTATATTATATTACCTATTTTGAGTACGCTTATGATATTTCAGCCACCTCCAAAATGGCTAAGTTGGATGATCGCTTTACCGGAAACGCTCAGATGTATGTGTTTAGCTTTACTCCAGTGAGTGTTTTTCCTCCCAAAAATAAACTTATAAAAGAGACTGCTTTGTATAAATTAGGAAAAAATTATACAACGGAATTCTGGAAAAAGCCAAATGTTCAGCATTTGACAGATTATAAATAAAAAATGAAAATAGAAGAAATAAAAAAGTGGTTAGGTTTTTGTAATCACTTTTTTTGTTATAGTAAATTCCCTTCTCAGGATAAAATTTTAAAACTATTCCGGTTGAAGTGGCGCAATATGTATTTTATTTTTATTTAAAAAAAAACAGACACTATTATGAAACAGTTGTACATTGGGTTAGTCTTTCTTTTCATCAGTTTTGGTATTCAGGCACAAACAGCCACTTACTCCGGTATTATAAAAGACAGAAACACCAATCTGCCGGTTGAATATGTAAGTATTACCGGAGTGAATTCTAATATCAGTACCATGACCAATGCCGATGGGCGTTTTCGTCTTACTGTACCACAAGAGATAAAAAAAATAAAATTCAGCCACTTAAACTACGATGTTTTAGAATATGTACTCGTTCCTGAACGCAAGGAAATGGTTGTTTATT